>JADMIO011417967.1_pt1 | contig 63726 bp, 57 predicted proteins | sample 8958161 | NCBI WGS metagenome assembly JADMIO01 (sample SAMN16585339, study PRJNA669376) | soil metagenome | isolation source: Crop rotation soil | place: USA: Cullars Rotation, Alabama | collected 2011
CGATGCCGATGCATATCACGAAAACCGCCAATATCCATCAGTATGTCGAAGCGGAAATGCTGACCGGCGCAAAATGGACGCAACATTTCATCGTGCTTGCCGCGGTTCTTGAGTCCTACATCAATAATGTGGCGACGAATAGGTTCCGGCGCGGCTTGCACTGCCTGGCGGATCTGGCGGTAGGAATAGTGGCAGTGCTCATAGACCAGAGTGGTGGCCAGTTCGATCTCTAGCGGCTCTTCATCGAGCAGATCAACCAGGGGCGCTTCTGCAACAGGAACATTCCCGATCAACTCGTCTGCAATTTGTTTTAGTTCACGGCGGGTTTCGATCTCATAGGAATTCGGATCGGCATACTTCACCAGCGTTGGCGATACGCGCACTTCTTTCAGCAATTCCTGCTCAGCCCGCGCTCCCAAGTCAGGAGAAACCTCGCGAATCTTCGCCACCAACTCCTGCATTGCTTCCTGATTCACGTTGTACGCCGGAGAGGTAGCCGCCTTCTTCAGCAACTCGCCGAGAGTGCGAATTTCCTTATGCGGCTGCGAGAGCAGATGCGAAACCTGCGTCTCCAAAGTCCGCGCATTGACGATCTCACCTAAAGAAGTATTGGTCGCCAGCGGCAGCAAATAACGAGAAATATCAAACGCCCGCGCCCGCAGCGTGCGCTCGTAAGAGTCCTGTTTCATGTCCTCGGGCTTGGGAGTAATCTCGGACAAATACTGGAACATGCGCTCCGAGAGAGACTCATACTCGGTAAACAATCCGTCGACGGCCTGCTTGTATAAACGTAAGTCTGACTGATCAGGAAACTCCGGCGTAAAGTATCCGCTCTTTTTGAAATCTTGATAACGAGTCGACCGTTCCTGCCCATCCCAACGCTGCTCGTCGGCAACCGTGATCGCGGCTAGAATCGACAGCCGTTCAATGGCCAGCGCGATGTGCGCCAGGTCAGCAATCGAACGATGGCCGTATTGAAAATAAAATGTATTGAGAAATTTCTCTGCCTTCTGGGTGCTAATTTCCTTCAGCGACTCTTTCATGGAAAGCGCCGAGCGCGAATACTTCGCCATCGCGTAGGCCTGCACTTCGGGCTCGACACCATAGACGGCATAAACTTCGACCGAGGGTGTATCGGGTTTGCTTTGTGCTTCGGAAGGATTACTCACATCTGTCATCGTAGGAGTCATGTCAGTTTGGAGCAAGAATCTTACACTCGGTTGCGCTGTGGAAACACCTCTTTAATCTTTGTCATTCCGACGAGGAGCGGGGCGACAAGGAGGAATCTCCTGTTCCCGGACAACATCGTGGTGCAGTCAGCAAAAAGCAGATTCCTCCGCGTCGCTCCGCTCCTTGTCGGAATGACAAGATTAAGAGTTAGAGCCTTCCCCAAAACGCAAAAATCACCGCACCGAAAATGCACAGAAAGGAAGCCGCATAATTCCACCGGATCGGTTCGCCCAGATATAAGTAAGCAAACACTACAAACACCAGTATCGTGATCGACTCCTGAATAATCTTCAGCTGATAGCCGGTAAATACGCCGTACCCAATCCGGTTGGCCGGGACCTGAAAGCAGTACTCCCCAAAAGCAATGAGCCAGCTGACAACAATCACTAGCGGCAACGAGGCATTCTTGTGCTTTAGGTGCCCATACCAGGCGAAAGTCATAAAAGTGTTGGAAATCAACAGCAAGACGATAGTCAGCATCTGAAAAGGTTAGCAGGTTCGACAATCCACCAAGGAAAGCTGAAAATTAACAGGTGCATCCGGCGCTCAAATCGATCAACCATCGTCCGTGGCCACTGCCCGACGAGCCCTGGTCCATGGCCCAGACATGGCACGATCTGCTGTTCGCTCACTGGCCGATCGACCCAGCAGTTCTGCGTTCGCTAGTGCCACCTCAACTTCCGCTGGATTTATTTCAAGGACGCTGCTGGATCGGTGTTGTTCCTTTTCGCATGAGCAATATCCACGCGCGATACCTCCCGCCTATCCCGGGATTGTCCCGATTCCCCGAACTGAATGTTCGTACCTACGTGACACTAGAAGACAAAGCCGGCGTTTATTTTTTCAGTCTCGACGCAGCCAATTTGATCGCCGTATGGGCAGCCCGGACGTTCTATCATCTGCCCTACTACCACGCAGATATGTCGTGTGAGAGTGACAATGATTCAATCATCTACAGTTCATCCCGGCGCCGTGATAGCGCCGACTTTCGCGGGCGTTATCGTCCAACGAAGCAGGTCGAGTTAGCCCTTCCCGGGACACTGGAACATTGGCTCACCGAACGCTACTGCCTCTACACAACGGTTGGCAGCGAAGTTTTTCGAGCAGAAGTCCACCACTGTCCGTGGCCGCTGCAAACGGCCGAGGCTGAAATTGAAATCAACACAGTCGCGAAGTCCGCAGGAATCCCGGATTTTGACAGTGAGCCCTTGCTTCACTTCTCCCGCAAGCTGGAAGTCATCATCTGGCCTTTACGCCGCGTTGCTCAAACTGTCCCTATTGCCGTGCCAGCAACCACCACTGGCCCGGAGTTAATCACCGAACCCACATAAAACAACGCTTGATCGCATTTATAATTTCATTTCCTCAAATTTAAGGAGATTGTGAATGTCCATCTCAGGCCGAGTCGCGCTGGTTACCGGAGCATCCCAAGGCATCGGACGCAACTGTGCCCTCAAATTGGCAGCCCAAGGCGCAACCGTCGCAGCCGTCGCACGCAATCAGGAAAAACTGGATGAATTGGTAAAAGAAATCACCGGCGCGGGGGGCCAAGCATCTGCCTTCGCCCTGGATGTTGCTAACGAAGAGCAAATTAAAACCGTCTTCAAAGATGCCATCGCCCAGCTTGGCAAAATCGACATTCTGGTCAACAACGCTGGCATCACCAAAGACACACTCATTATGCGCATGAAGCGCGCCGACTGGGACGCCGTCATCAACACCAACCTCACTTCTGCCTACCTGTGTACACAGCAGGTCATCAGTTCCATGCTCAAGCAGCGATGGGGACGCGTCATCAACATCACCTCAGTCTTCGGACAGACTGGGCAAGCTGGACAGGCAAACTATGCCTCGTCCAAAGCCGGCCTGATCGGGCTGACCATGGCCTTGGCCCGCGAGGTCGCTTCCCGCAACATCACTTGCAACGCTGTCGCACCCGGGTTTATCGAAACCTCAATGACGTCGGGGTTGTCCGAGGAGTTCAAGCAAACAGCTTTAAAGGTGATTCCGCTCGGCCGTGTGGGTACGCCCGATGACGTTGCTAATGCCGTGGCCTTTTTGGCCTCAGAAGAGGCCTCGTACATCACCGGTCATGTGCTGAATGTAAACGGCGGGATGTTGATGGGGTGAGGCCGGAACTGACCATCATTCCGGCGGAGTCAGCGGCGCAACTCGATGCGGTCCGCGAACTTCTTCTTGAGTATTGGGAGAACCGCAAGCTCGAAACGTATGTATTCAATTTCGACCAGGAGTTGGCAGGTCTCCCGGGCGCTTACGCACCACCGGACGGTCGATTGTTTCTGGCACAATGGGAAAACAAACCAGCGGGATGCGTAGCGTTGCGTAAGCTTGAATCCGACATCTGCGAGATGAAGCGGCTTTACTTAAGCCCAAAGTTTCGTGGCAAAGGAATTGGAAGAGTTTTAGCCGAATTCATCATCAGTCAAGCTCGCAGCCTCGGTTATAAGAAAATGCGGTTGGATACAATTCAAAGCAATATGCAAGAGGCAATCGCACTATATCGCCAGCTAGGGTTCACAGAAATTGCGGCGTACCGGATGAACCCGCTTCCTGGAGTAATTTTTATGGAGCTCACCCTATGAAACGCCTCTTTCTTGGAATATTTTTTCTCGCCTGTACAGTCGCGGCCTCAGCCGCAACTGCTAAAGATGTGTCCTACAAAAGTGGAGACGAAACCGTCCAAGCAGTTCTGTATACACCGCAAGGCAAGGGCCCGTTTCCCGCCTTGGTCGTGATCCACGAGTGGTGGGGATTGAATGATTGGGTGAAAGAGCAAGCGTCCAAGCTGGCGGATGAAGGCTATGTAACACTCGCCGTCGATCTTTATCGGGGAAAAGTTGCCACTACGCCTGACGAAGCACAAAAAATAATGCGGGACGTTCCCGATGAACGTGCCGACCAGGATTTGCACATGGCAGTGGCATTCCTGAAATCTCAACCTGAAGTTAAAAAAGATCGAGTAGGCGCTATCGGCTGGTGCATGGGCGGAGGTTATGCGTTAGATGTTGCCCTGCAAGAACCGACCTTAGCGGCTGACGTGATCAATTATGGTGAGTTGCAGGCTGATCCGGCTGACTTGAAGAAGATCAAAGCACCAATTCTCGGAATATTTGGTGGAGTGGACCGTAGCATTCCGCAGTCCGACGTAAACAAATTCGCACAGCAGCTCAAGAGCCTGGGGAAAAGTGTGGATGTACACATCTACCCGGAAGCTGGACACGCATTCGAGAACCCGAATAACACTGCTGGCTATCGTAAAGACGACGCTGCTGACGCATGGACACGCACTGTGGCATTTCTAGCCGAACATTTGAAGAAATAAACTTGCGGCGGAGGGATTGTTCACCTTCAAATAATTTCCACTTGCCAACAGGTACCAGAGTGGTTAACATGCAAGCCATCCTCAAGAGCCTTCGAGGATGAACTCCCAAATGAATATCGGCGAAACCATAAAAAACTTCCGGCTACAAAAAGGGATGTCCCAAGGCGATATCGAAAAGCGCACAGGCCTGCTGCGCTGCTACCTTTCCCGCGTGGAAAACGGACACACCATCCCATCCCTCGACACATTGGCCAAAATAGCGGGGGCCATGGAGACTCCGCTCTCCGGCTTCTTCGCCGAATCCGCGCACACCAATGGCACCAAGGGACTGCCGCAGCTCTCGGATGATGAAGTACGGTTCCTGAGCCAGATTCGCCGTTATGCCGTCAGTTTGAATGACAGCGACCGCAAGCTGGTGCTCGCCATGGTGAAGAAGATGGCATCCAACGCGGGGCGTTAGGTAGTGATCTTCTTAATCTGAATCCCTAAATCTCTCAGTTGGGTTTCGTTCACTGGAGTGGGTGCATCCACCATCAAGTCCACCGCTCGCGCGGTCTTGGGGAATGGAATCACCTCACGCAAGCTATCAGCCCCAGCCAGAATCATCACAATACGATCCAAGCCGAGGGCAATTCCTCCGTGTGGAGGTGTGCCGTATTCCAGGGCTTCCAGGAAGAATCCGAAGCGCGCCTTGGCCTCTTCATCTCCCATACCCAGAGCCTGGAATATCTTCTTCTGGATGTCCTGGCGGTGAATACGGATCGAGCCTGAGCCCAATTCGGTGCCATTCAGCACGACGTCATAAGCCAACGCCCGGATATCGCCCAATGGTGATTTGGGATCACGCACCGAATCAATGTTAGCTTCGAGCCTCGCCATGTCCTCTTCATGCAATGACGTAAACGGATGGTGCGCCGGATTCCAGCGCTTATCTTCCTTGTCCCACTCAAACATGGGGAAATCGCTGACCCAGAGGAAGCGGTAATCTTTCGCCACGTCGCCAGTCTTCTTGAAAGCACCATGCCTCTCGGCGTACTTCTGCGCCAAATCCAGACGCAGATATCCGCAGCGCTCGCAGAAGCGCTGTAGTGTCTGATCCATCACAGCAGGCACTTCCGGATTGCTTAACGCACCGGCAAACAGCCACAGATCATCCGCCTGAATATCCGCAAACTTCAACACCTTCTCCGACAACGCTGGATAGTCTTTCGCAAAGCGTTTGGGGTCAGTCATCAACTGCACGTACGACTGCCCCTGCAAGTGTTGATAAGCGCCGTATGTCCCAATAGTGCGGCGCTCCGTGCCGGAAATGTCTCCAGCCTTAGGAATACGGATCAGCTGAATCGGAAACTCTTTCCGCATTCTGAATTTGGATGTCAGCTCATCGACTTCTTCCGGAGTCAACGCCTTGCGTATGTCGACCATCGCAGGCAGACGCATGTCGGGCTTGTCGCTGCCGTACAGACGAATCGCTTCGTCGTAGCTCATGCGGGGGAACGGACTCTTGATGTCATGTCCCGCAGCTTTGAATGCCGCAGTCAAGAATCCTTCCACTACTCCCCAAACACTGTCGGGTTGCGGATATGACATCTCCAAATCGATCTGAGTAAATTCGGGCTGCCGATCGGCACGAAGGTCTTCATCGCGGAAACAACGCGCAATCTGGAAGTAGCGTTCGCATCCCGAGATCATCAAAATCTGCTTGAACAACTGCGGCGACTGCGGCAACGCGTAGAACGTCCCAGGCTGCACGCGGCTGGGAACGAGATAGTCACGCGCACCTTCGGGAGTCGACCGCGTCATGAATGGAGTTTCAATCTCCATGAACCCTTCCGCAGACAAATAATCCCGAATGGCCTTGGTGACCTTGTGGCGCATCTCTACGTTGAACTGCATGGCATCGCGCCGCAGGTCAATATAGCGATACTTCAACCGCATCTCTTCGTTGGGAAGAACAGTGTCAGAAGGTAAAAACGGTGGCTGCTTGGACTCATTCAAAATCCGCAGCTCTTCGACAACCAGTTCTACTTCTCCCGTAGGAATATTCTTATTAAAAGTATTCGCATCCCGCTGCTTCACCGTACCGATGGCAGCAATTACGTACTCATTCCGCAACGTTTCGGCTTTTCCGTGGGAAGCCGCGCTCAGTTCTTTGTTAAACACAACTTGCGTCACACCCGTACGGTCGCGCAGGTCAATAAAAATCAAATTGCCCAGATCACGGCGGCGGTTCACCCAGCCCATGAGGACAGCTTTTTTGCCAGCGTCGGCGGCGCGCAGAGCTCCGCACTTGTGAGTACGTTGTAGATCTCCCAGGAAATCGAGCAAGTTATACCTTTCAGGTGGAAAATACGGCAGAAAGCCGAATTGGTGATTATAAATGGAGGGACGAGCATACTCGCCCGGTTTCGCAGAAATTAAACATATGCTGAGAACCAGGAACTGAGATCAGAGAACTGCCATTCATCCACACAAAAAAGGGAGAATAACCGGTTCCCAGATGCCAGTTCCCGGTTCCCAGTTTGCTTTACTTCTTGGTGGCCTTCCCGTCCATGATCAGATTCCAGTTCGTCCCTTCCTGCGAAAATTCCAACTTGTAAGTGTAGGAAGTAGGCGAGGTGACCTTCATCACAAAACGGCCTTTTCCTGTGGAACTGCCCATGGGTATATCGAAAAGCCAAGTCCATGTATCGGCGTCGAAGGTCCCGGTAGCAATGTTGTGCTCACCAGTAGTGCTGAACGAATCGTAGGTATAGACCTTCTTATTCGCGTCATAGCCGTAGTAGGCGGTTTCCTTACCAGTGCCCATCACTCCGCTGTAACCACCCTGAGATGTCATGAAGTAATTACCGTCCATCCATTCATACTTGGAGGTTCCAGTATTCTTTCCTCCCGCTCCCATTGGTCCGGACTTAACATCGCCGTCCATAGTCCAGTTCCCCACGAAATAATCCAATTTCTTCAGTTCGGGGGCGGGCGGACCCATCATCTGTGCAACGGCCGCAACTTGCATAAACACGGAAAGCAACAGAACCACAGACACACGTTTCATAAGCAGTTCTCTCCTCGCGAAATTGTACGGAGTTAAACTGTGGATCGTTCCAGGAAGTTTTACAGATGCTTACTGAGCCGGGGGCGTTGCAACAGGCGCTGGAGCCGGTGGCGCAGATGTATCGCCTGTATTGACCAGGTCCTTCAACTCCTTGCTGGGCTTGAAGAAAGGAATCTTTTTGGCCGGCACTTCCACGCGGTCGCCGGTCTTAGGGTTCCGTCCCACGCGCGGTTTGCGCTGACGAGTGCGGAAGCTGCCAAAACCACGGATTTCGATCTTGTCCCCCACGCGAAGAGAGCGCACGATGCTGTCAAAGATCGTCTCTACAATCACTTCGCTGTCTTTCCGCGTAACTTCCGCCAACCGGGAAACTTCTTCGATGAGATCCGCTTTTGTCATGGGCTTGATAGCTCCTAATCTATTTCGACGAGCGTGGCCAAAGCCCAGCCCCTACCGGGGGCTGGACCAGAAGCACTCATAAACTTCTCAAATTTCAGGGGTTTTGCGCAAGTGGCTAGTTGGCAAACCAGTTTCCTGGCCGTTTGGCCTACTGCCACAGGTAATAGAAGCCTACGTTCTGTTCCATCAGCTTTTCCCTGGTCGGGATGTACTGGGAAACGTCGCCAAATAATAGATCCAGAACGGTTTTCCGGTCCCGGTCGGGTCTGACGAGGGTAGGTTCCCCGGAAATTCCTACCGATTTGGCCGTATCTTCGACCGCCGTCTGGAAATCTCCCACCTGGTCGATCAATTTCATATCCAGGGCCTGCTCGCCGGTCCAAACCTTGCCGTTGGCGATCGCCCGAATGTCTTCTGCCTTAACCTTACGACCGTCAGAATTTCGCCCATCAGCTACCGCCTGAATGAACTGCGTATGCATGTTGTCGATCAGGGACTGCATGTACTGCTGCTCGGCAGGAGTCATATCGCGCGTCGGAGAACCAGTGTCCTTAAACTCGCCGGCTTTCATGGTGACATCTTTAAGGTGCGCCCAGTGCAGCAGCTCGCCGTAGTTCACCCATTGCGCGATTACGCCAATCGATCCCACGATGCTGCCCTTGTCGGCATAAATTTTGTTGGTGGCTGACGAAACGTAATAAGCGCCACTGGCACCGACTGTCTGGATAGATGCTGTGATCCGTTTTTTCTTTTCATCGCGGATACGCTTGACCTCGCGATAAATTTCTTCCGAAGCAGCAACACCGCCGCCCGGCGAATTCACATGAATGATGATGGCCTTGATGGAATCGTCATCCCCGAATTTCTTAAGTTGTCCGACAACAATTGCGGGATCGAGAATTACACCATCAAGATCCACCACACCGATCTTGTCACCAAATCCGCCAAACCCTGATGAAGACGATTGCTGTCCCGCGTGCAAGGTGAGATACACCAGCGTGAAAACAGCCAGCACAAAGAGGAAGAACGCTCCTCCTCCAATCAGGACCCAGAGCCAGGTACGGGAACGCTTTTCATCAGCCATATTGGGGCCTAGTTTAGCACCGGGACACAAAAAACGCAGATTTTCAGTTCAGTCTTTCCTCTGCGATCTCTGCGAGATTTTCTCCGCGTTCTCTGCGTTTTAGGATTTTTTTTGCTGGAGACGAGCAAAATCTTAAACCGCAGAGAACGCGAGGATTCGCAGAGATCGCAGAGGAAACCTAAACTACATCAGAGCGTATAAGTTGCCATCTGCGCTTCCGAAATAAATCACGTTATCTACGACTACGGGAGAGGAAAGCACCGCTCCCACCGTCATCATCTTATTGACACCGATCACCAGGGTTTCGTAGAAGTCATCGGTAAATGCGGCTTCGTATTTCGGCGTGCCGTCCTCTTTGGTATAAGTCGGGCCGTTCTGGATGGAGCCATCAGTCTGGAACATCCACGCTGTTTTCTGTGCGGCGAGGTCAACCGCTACCAGTTTGCCTTCATGCGATCCCACATATAGCATGTTGCCCGCAATAGCAGGAGAAGAGAACAACGGCCACCGGTTGTATTTAAGTGAGAAAGCAGCTTCACCAGACTTCGCGTCAACTGCATATAAAGTGGATGTGTCCGATGTCGCGAAGTACACCTTGCCATCTTTCACCGCGGGAGACCCAATCACCCACGAACCTTTATTGTTAAACACCCACTTTTTCTGTCCAGTCGCCGCGTCGAGCGCATAGAAATTCGAATCGCGGCAGCCGAAGTAAACGGTACCCTCCATCACCGCAGCGGACGATTGAATACCGACCTGGTTGTAGATCTCGTGGTCTTCTCCTGTCTTGAACCGCCACTTCTCTTTCCCTGTCACGGTATCCAGCGCGTAAAAGTAACTATCCCAACTCCCGATGAATAAGCTCCCATCTGCAATTGCTGGAGATACATGTACCACATCACCTGTTTGGAATTTCCATTTCAGGGTTCCCGCAGCTTCATCCAGTGCATAGACATTTCCATCGCCGCTGCCGAAGTAGACGGATCCATTCACAATTGTTGGAGATGACAGGAAGAAATCAAAGGGATCAGGCATTGTCTCCGCGATCGGAGCCGAGCCATGAAGATGTTTCCCTGCAAATCGCCGTTCGCCAGCAGTCTTAAAGCTCCACTTCTTTTTTCCCGTCGTGGTATCCACCGCATAAAAATTGCCGTCGTAGCTTGCGAAGAACACCACTCCGCCATCGACTGCGGGTGAGGAAGCCACTCTGCTATTCGTAGGGAATTTCCATTTCAGCGAACCGCTCTGCAGATCGACTGCGTAGAGAATGCCGTCACTGCTGCCAACGTAAACCACACCCCCAGCAACTGCAGGAGAGGAAAACACACTTCCATCAGTGTGAAACTTCCATTTCACCTTGCTGAACTTAGGAACACCCACCGCCTGATACACGCCAGTGTGCTGCGGATTACCACGAAACATCACTGCGTCCTGACACAATCCGGGCAAACAAAGAAACAAAACACTCAACGCGCCAAGAACGTTCATGCGCCGTTAGACGTAGGCACTCCAAATTAGTTATGTGCGGGAAACTTATTCAGGAACGATGACTCGCAACCCATTCCGCCGCAGAGAGACTTCTATCGGTGTTTGGCAAACGTACTCCCCATCGGCGTACACGTCGAAAGGATGTTTTGTTTCTACTCGAGCACTTGAAGCCTGCGAGTATTCGAACTCGGTCAGCCAAAGGTGTCTGCCGAAATATATCGTGGGAAATGCACAGAAAAGTTTGAGTTTATTAATATCGCGGATCACGCAAACATCCAGCCGTCCATCATCAAACTTGGCTCGCGGAGCGATCTTCATACCTCCACCATAAGCGGGTACATTGGCAAACGCGGCAAGAATGGTTGGGCGGAAATCAGATTCATCTCCCGTTTTGTCGGTGCTGATTTTCATCAGAAACGCAGCAAAGCGAAATATCGAGGGCAGCAGCGCAAGTGCATATCCACCATTACCTCTCAGCCAACGCGGCAAATGGTTGGCTCGATGCACAACTTCTCCATCAATCCCAACTCCAGCAACCGTACAAAAAAAATGTTCTTGCGGAGTTTTATCGTTCAGTTCACAAGCTTTGAGTATGCCAACGTCGACCGACCTTACATTCCCTGCTCCGGAAATAAACTGTCGCCAGGCTTTAGTAGCATCTTGCGATCTGCGAAAGCCCAGCGCTCGGGCAAAATCATTCCCGCTTCCCCGTGGAACAACCAGTACAGGAAGTTGCAATTCCACCAATTGCTGCAGATGACGATGGATCGTCCCATCGCCACCGAACAGAAAAATTACATCCGCATCATCTTTTTGATTGGGTACTCCGTTCTGCCAGAAAACATCTTGGACTTTCTTGAACGGGTGTAGATCCCTTTCGCTGGAACTTGGGCCGTAGATGACCGACACTCGCATGGCCGAATGAGCGTATCAAACTAACTTAAGAAAAAACTCAGAAGTACATGCGGAAGAAAAATCGCTATATGCAAAACGTGTAGCCCCCAAAACCATCCGAAATACATCTAAATGACGGAAAAATAAAGAATTACCGCAATACCAAGAAACCGTACAGCTCCTATCTGGCCCCTTTGCTGTCTGAGCCAAGGGTCTAGCTTCTTGGTCCGTGTGACCTACAGTAACTTTCCCGAGAAGCGAAAATAAGAAATCATTAATCAACTGGCATTGTTGGAGTTTCCCCCATGTCACTGCGTAAGACATCGGTCACATCTTTGTTTATTAGTCTCGCGCTGGCCCTCGTGGCTTGCGGTGGAGGATCCCACACTCCTCCAACTGGAAATGCACCAAACATCTCTGCGCAACCGTCCAGTCGCAATGTAACAGTTGGTCAAACCGCAACATTCACGGTCGCAGCCAGCGGCACTTCTCCCTTGAACTATCAATGGGTGAAAGGAACAAACTGGATCGCCGGTGCGACCACTTCCAGCTACACCACTCCGGCAACAACCATGCAGGACAATGGCACACAGTTCCACGTCATCGTGAGCAATGCTGTTGGCAGCGTGAATAGTAGTACCGTATCGCTGACCGTGAGTGCTGGTGGAACAGCACCAACCATTACGCAGCAACCAGCCAACCAGACAGTAAACACCGGACAAACGGCAACATTCTCCGTGACCGCCAGCGGAACTGCTCCGTTGAGCTATCAATGGCAAAAAGGCACCACCAATATTTCAGGAGCGACTTCGTCCAGTTACACCACTCCAGCAACAACTTCTGCCGATAACAATACGCAATATCGAGTGGTCATCAGCAATTCTGCTGGAAATGTCACCAGCAATGCAGCCACATTAACTGTTACCAGCACGCCCGTTGGCCCATCGATCACACAGCAGCCTGCGAATAAAACTGTTACTGTCGGCCAAACTGCTACTTTCTCCGTTGTAGCAACTGGCACAGCTCCGCTCAGTTATCAATGGCAGAAGGGCACAACCGATATTGCCGGGGCAACTTCATCCAGCTACACCACTCCAGCTACGGTCATTGGTGATAACAGCACTCAGTTCCGCGTGGTCGTATCGAATTCGGTCACAAGTGTCACCAGCAATGCAGCAACTCTGACGGTCAACGCCCCTGTCGCTCCTTCGATCACGCAACAGCCGGCCGACAAAAGCGTAAGCGCGGGGCAAACCGCGACTTTTACGGTCACGGCCACAGGCACGGCCCCGCTAAGCTATCAATGGAAGAAAGGCACGACGAACATCACCAATGCAACGTCGGCCAGCTATACAACTCCGCCTACAACTCTTGCCGATTCGGGATCGCAATTCAGTGTTGTAGTGACGAACACCGCTGGCAATGCGACCAGCAATGCTGCCACGCTAACTGTGACTGCCGCCGTTGCAGGTGTAGATGTTCTTACTTATCACAATGACATCGCGCGCACCGGCGCCAATCTGAGTGAAACGATTCTTACGACGACCAATGTGGCTTCAGCCACCTTCGGTAAAATCGGCAATTACTCCGTCGATGCAAAAGTAGACGCACAACCTCTCTACGCGGCCAATGTAGCTATCCCGAGCAATGGAACTCACAACCTTCTGATCGTGGTCACAGAGAATGACTCGGTTTATGCCTTCGATGCCGACACAGGAACCATCGTTTGGCAAAAGTCCATGCTGCAATCGGGCGAGACAGCTTCCGATGATCGCGGTTGCAGCCAAGTGAGCCCGAAGATGGGTATTACATCGACTCCCGTGATCGATCGCACACAGGGTGCAAATGGTGCAATCTACCTGGTGGCGATGTCAAAAGCTTCTGCCTACCACCAGCGTTTGCACGCACTGGATTTAGCTACAGGCGCGGAACTCTTTAGCGGTCCGAAGGAAATCACAGCCAGTTTCCCCGGAACCGGCGACAACACCGATGGGACCAACGTAATCTTCGATCCCAAGCAATACAAAGAACGCATGGGATTGCTGCTGATGAACGGCGTCATCTACACCGCATGGGCTTCCCATTGCGACTTCAGTCCCTACACTGCATGGGTCATGGGACATAACGCCGACACACTGGCCCCAACGAGCGTGCTGAATGTCGTTCCCAACGGAAGCCTGGGGGCATTTTGGGCGGCGGGAGGCGGTGTCGCAGCCGATCCACAGGGGAATATTTATTTACTCTCGGGAAACGGCGACTTCGGCACCAGTCTGGATGGCAACGGATTTCCCAGCAACAAAAATTTTGGTAACGGATTTTTGAAGATTTCAACGACAGGTGGGAATCTCGCGGTCGCCGACTATTTCGAAATGTCGAATACGGTGAGCGAGACCAGTGCCGACCAGGACCTGGGTTCCGGCGGCGCCATGGTGCTCCCTGATTTCACCGACGGTAGCGGCGCAACCCAGCATTTAGTGGTGGGTGCGGGAAAAGACGCCCATATCTATTTGCTCAACCGCAACAACATGGGCAAGTTCAATTCGAGCAGCAACAACATTTACCAGGATATTCCCAACGCGCTGTCAGGCGGAATCTGGTCTGTACCCGCTTATTTCAATAATCACGTCTATTACGGCCCAGTGGGAAATCACTTGCTGTCGTTCACTGTGACCAACGCAAAGCTCTCGACTTCTCCGGACGCGCAATCTAATAATTCTTTCGCTTATCCCGGAACCAGCCCGAGTGTCTCGGCTAACGGCAGCAGCAATGGAATCGTCTGGGCAGTCGAAAACAGCGGCGCAACACTGCATGCTTACGATGCTTCAAACATGAATGAGCTTTACAACAGCAATCAGGCGGCGAACAACCGCGACCACTTTGGCGGAGGAAATAAATTCATTACCCCGACCATCGTGAATGGAAAAGTTTTTGTTGGTACGCAGAATAGTGTTGCGGTCTTTGGCCTGCTACCTTAGGGCACGCACCAAAGTATTCATTTGTAAAGTTTTCTGCTATACAAAAGCAACAGGCAACAGTTTTCTGTCTTCTAAAGTTCGCGATCTTGTCCGAAGTCAGGGATACAAGGAGCAACAAGCAGCAAACGCTTTGAGAAAGCGCGTGTTTCACCAGAAATTCATCCGCTCTTAAAAGGAATTTAACCTTCGTCTCTGGTGATACGGCATTCTCAATGCAGGACTCTCCCAGTCCTGTGTAACCCATAGTCAGTTCAAAAATTGTAAGGAGAACGGATGCTCACCCCCGAGAGAAGTCCGCAGTCGCGTCTTCGTCTAAGCCAATTTCAACAGATTCATTTTCTTCTCGCTGCAATTCTTTTCACTTTTTGGTCACTAAATTTATCCGGGCAAACTTCGGGCTTGGTCGCTGCATACAATTTCAATGAAGGCAACGGCCCAACGGTTACCGATCTCTCTGGCAACAATCTCAATGGGACTATTGTCGGCGCCAGCTGGAGCACTCAAGGCAAATACGGCAACGCGCTCTCATTCAATGGGACGTCGAGCTATGTAGATTTAGGAAATCCTGCGGCGCTCCAGTTGACTGGCAGCATGACGGTGGAAGCATGGGTGAAGGCCGCAGCCACTCTACCCGACGACGGTATCATCGTAGCCAAGTCTGACAACACATCGGGCTGGCAGTTGAAAACTACCGCCGATGCCGGTCCGCAAAATTTCAACGCCACAGTCACCAATAGCTCCAACTCGAGGGTCAAAAGATTCAGCACGACCGTTCGTGCGTTGAATACGTGGTATCACGTCGCCAGCGTCTACGATGCCTCGGGACGCACGCTGACGATATACGTCAATGGAGTTCTCGAAAACGGCAAGCTGCAAGGGACCGTTCCCACAGCAAATTTGAATGCGCCGGTGAACGCTAACATCGGACGCCGCACCGGTGGCTTGTATTTCAACGGGATCATCGACGAAGTCCGCATCTACAACCGGACGCTCTCCGCTGCCGAAATTCAAAGCGACATGAATACTCCGTTGGGTGGCACAACCACACCTCCCGCGGATACCCAAGCTCCGACCGCTCCGGGTAACCCGAGTGCTTCTGCCGTTAGCTCAAGTGCGATCAATTTGAGTTGGAGCGCATCTACCGACAACGTAGGCGTCACCGGATATTTGGTTGAACGTTGCCAGGGCGCCGGTTGCACCGGCTTCACACAGATCGCCATGCCGACGACAACCAGCTTCAGCGATTCTGGGCTGTCCGCAAGCACCAGTTACAGTTATCGCGTCCGGGCCATCGATGCTGCCGGGAACCTCAGCTCGTACTCCGCGACAGCCAGTACGACCACAGCTGCCGCCGCTGATGTTCAAGCGCCGACTGCGCCTGCCAGTTTGAATGCGACAGCAACCGGCTCTAGCACAGTCAGCCTGAACTGGGCTGCCTCAACTGACAATGTAGGCGTTACTGGTTATCGAGTGGAACGTTGCCAGGGCGTGGGATGCAGCACGTTCACGCAGATTGGCACATCAACCAGCGCGGCGTACAGCGATTCAGGATTGTCAGCCAGCACTGCGTATGGTTACAGAGTGCGTGCAACGGACGCTGCCGGCAATCTCAGTGGATATTCGAATGTAGGCACGGTAACCACAACGGCAGCAAGCGCGCCCTCTGGATTGGTCGCAGCTTACAGCTTTGATGAAAATGCAGGAACCACGGTAGCCGACACTTCAGGCAGTGGGGGTAGCGGCACGCTGCAAGGAGCGACTTGGACTACTTCCGGAAAATATGGGAACGCGCTTTCTTTCGACGGCATAAGCAGCTATGTGGACCTGGGAAATCCATCCGCATTGCAGCTCACCGGCAGTATGACACTGGAAGCCTGGGTCAATGCTGCTGCTGACCCTTCGGATGATGGGCAGATTGTTGCCAAAGCCAATGACGCGGGTGGGTGGCAACTTAAGACCAGCCCCGACACCGGTCCCGAAACTTTCGGAGGAAAGGTTTCCGGCAGCACGCTGTCGTGGAGATACAGCAATACGGTGCGGGCCCTAAACACGTGGTATCACGTTGCCAGCGTGTACAACGCAGCAACAGGTTCGCTGGATGTGTATGTCAATGGAGTATTGGATAACGGGACTCTGCGCGGGACGGTTCCGACATCGCAGATTCTGCAGAGCGTGAATGTAAACATCGGACGTCGTACCGGTGGGTATTACTTCAACGGACTCATTGACGAAGTGCGCATCTATAACCGCGCGCTGTCACAGACGGAAATTCAGACCGACATGAATACACCAATCGGTTCTGTATCAGCTCCGCCTGCCGACACGCAAGCACCCTCGGCACCCAGCGGCTTGTCAGCAACTACGGCCAGCGGTTCGCAAATTAACCTGTCGTGGACTGCATCCACCGACAATACGGGTGTAACCGGCTATCGAGTGGAAAGCTGTGCCGGAACCGGTTGCACAAACTTCGTGCAGATCGCAACTCCAACCACCACGACATACAACAACACTGGACTCACGGCTGGGACCAGCTACAGCTATCGTGTTCGTGCAAACGATGCGGCTGGGAATTTAAGTGCTTATTCCACGGTGGCCTCGGCAACTACTACTGCCGCACCGCCAACTGCGCCAACCATCACACAGCAACCCGCGAACAAGACAGTAGCTGTGGGACAGACCGCAACGTTCACAGTCGGGGCAAATGGAACTGCTCCGCTGACCTATCAATGGCAGAAGGGCACAACCGACATCGCCAATGCCACTTCATCCAGCTACACAACTCCAGTCACGACATTGGCTGACAACGGCTCACAATTCCGGGTGGTTGTTACGAATACCGCAGGAAGTGTACCCAGCAGCTCAGCCACTCTCACTGTTACTTCTGCCCCTGTGGCGGTCGATGTCCTGACCTATCACAACGACATGGCACGCACCGGCGCCAACACCAATGAAACGATTTTGACGACCACGAATGTGAACTCATCCACATTCGGCAAAATCGGCAACTTCTCCGTGGATGCCAAAGTCGACGCGCAGCCGCTCTATGCTTCAAACGTGTCGACGGCCAACGGCACACAAAACCTGTTGATCGCCGTCACAGAAAACAACACGGTATACGCATTCGACGCCAGCAGTGGCAATATCGTGTGGCAAAAGTCGATGTCGCTATCCGGAGAAACCGCCTCCGATGATCGGGGATGCGACCAGGTAACTCCGAAGATGGGCATCACTTCAACTCCCGTAATCGACCGCAGTCGCGGACCAAACGGCGCAATCTACCTCATCGCAATGTCGAAGAATGGAAGCACATATCATCAACGCATCCATGCTCTCGACCTTGCAACGGGCGCGGAATTGTTTAGTGGCCCGAAAGAAATCACGGCACAATTCCCCGGCACAGGAGACAACAGTAACGGAACCAATGTGATCTTTGATCCTGCGCAGTACAAAGAGCGCATGGGGCTGTTGTTGATGAATGGCACCATCTACACGGCCTGGGCCTCACATTGCGACATCGCTCCGTACACCGGCTGGGTCATGGCTCATAGCGCAGATACGCTGGCGACGACCGCAGTTCTCAATGTCGTTCCCAACGGAAGCCTGGGAGCATTCTGGTCCTCAGGAGGTGGAGTAGCCGCGGATCCGCAAGGTTTCATCTACCTGCTCGTCGGCAACGGTGATTTTGGCACGTCACTAAACGGCAGCGGATTCCCTGCCAACGGAAACTACGGCAACGCCGCGGTCAAGCTTTCGACTGCCGGAGGAGGATTGGCTGTAGCGGACTACTTTGAAATGTCCAATGGAGTAAGTGAAACCGCTAGCGACATAGATTTCGGATCAGGCGGCGCGATGGTGTTGCCGGATTTCACGGACAGTACTGGTGTCACTCGTCACCTGGTACTCGGCGCGGGAAAGGACGGGAATCTCTACGTTCTCAACCGCGACAACATGGGCAAATTCAACTCGAGTACGAACAATATCTACCAGCAACTTTCGGGCACGTTGGGTAGCGGAGTTTGGTCGGTGCCGGCGTACTTCAACAACCGTGTTTACTACGGCCCAGTCAGTAACTTCATCAAGGCATACACGGTCAGTAGTGCGCGGTTATCTTCCTCGGTACAAACCAGCAACAGCTTTGGCTACCCCGGGACAAGTCCTAGTGTGTCGGCCAATGGCACGAGTAATGGAATTGTATGGGCAGTGGAGAACTCAGGTGCAACACTCCACGCCTACGATGCCACTACGCTCAACGAGCTCTACAATAGCAATCAGGCAGTGAATAACCGCGACCACTTCGGTAGCGGCAATAAATTCATCACGCCGACGATTGTGAATGGCAAAGTATTTGTGGGAACACAAAACAGTGTTGCCGTGTTCGGATTACTTCCCTAAAACTCTGAGCGCGGGATGAACCTTATCCCGCGCTCAACTTCTCTTCTCAAGCCGCATTTCGTCCGCATTCGGACACTACCCTTTAGCCTACTTGTCCGTCTGAGAAACTACGGAACTTCTGCATTCAATATGGCGTACTAATCGCTGAAGTCCGCAATAGCCGGTGGGGCGGCGCATTCCTGACGAGGTGCGCGAATGTCACTCCGGAAAAGAATTTTTAATGCAATTATCGTTGTGCTTTTTAGTACGGTAAGCGCGTTTTCCCAGAACCCGCAGGCCCTCAGTTTCCCAGGCCATGCCAACCGAGTGTCATTCATTACCGGCCAGGTTGTCATTTCCGATGGAACCAAGGTAAGCGAGTCGGTAGAGATCCAAATTGTCTGCCGCGAACGCGTGCGCGCCGACCTCTATACCGACACGCTGGGTAATTTCAATTTTGATTTGGCAAGACTAGAGGGTGTTTTCGGCCCTCAACCAGCCGATGCCTCGCTAACGTCTCCATTGTTGAACACAGGTTCCGAATGGGATGGCTGTTCAGTCCGCGCGGCGCTTGCCGGATTTTCATCGGAATCAGTCGAATTCTCTCATCGCCTGCGCGAGGTAGGAGTAGCCGATCTTGGACAAATTAGGATTCATCCAGTGAATCAAGGTGCAAAGACCAGTCTGAGTGTCAGCAGCATGCTTGCGCCAAAATCTGCCAGGAAAGCAATGGATAAAGGCCTGAACTTAGAGGAACAGAAGAAGTGGCCGCAAGCCGAGCAATCTTTCCGCAAAGCAATCGGGATTTACCCTGAATATGCAGCGGCATGGTCAGAGTTGGGCAGGATGCAATATGTACAGCAAAATTTTTCTTCCGCACATGAATCGTTTCAGCGATCCGTGGAAATTGATCCGAAATATATCCGGCCTTATCTGGGCTTGATACAACTGGCGACGGACGCACATGACTGGCCAGAACTGATCCAACTTTCCAATCAGGCACTGCTGCTTGATTCAGTCAGCTATCCGGCCGTCTGGCTGTTGAATGCTACCGGCCAATACAACTTGCACAACTATGATGCTGCGGAGATAAGTGTGCGCAATGGGAACCGTGCCGATGCAGAGCATCGCATCAAGGGGTTCCAGACACTGTGGACGCAAATTCTCTCTGCTAGAAATGCAGGCACGGCTTTTGCAGGCCAGAGTCCGCGCGTTCGTTTTGGCGCCAACAGGCGCGTGTGGGAAAACAATGATCCATCCAGTGTCTGGTTGCGCTGAATGAAGTTAGGCGACGCGGACTTTCTTGATCTTTCTTCCGACCTGCAACGTTATTGGCTGTTGGATATCGACTTGTGCTGCCGGATCAGCGCTGACCTCACCATTCACCTTCACGGCTTTTTGTTTCACTTTGCGGACCGCGTCACTTACTGAATCCGCCAGACCGACCTTCGCCAGCAGTTTGTCCAGGCGCATCTTGTTTTCTTCGATAGTGACTTCTTCCACCGCATCCGGAACTTCATTCTTTTGAAACTGCTTTGCCCAATCGTCCTTAGCTTTGTCCGCAGCCTCGGCTGAATGGAAGTCAGACACAATGCGCCGCGCCAACTCTTTTTTCGCATCCATCGGATGCGAGTCGCGTTTCATTTTCTCGATGTCGGCTACTTGCACGTCGGTCAGCAACTCGTAATACCGCCACATCAATTGGTCCGAGACCGACATCACCTTGCCGAACATATCCAGCGGCGCATCCTTGATGCCGATGGCATTGCCCAGAGATTTCGACATCTTCTGCACGCCGTCGAGGCCTTCAAGAATCGGCATAGTGAGCACAACCTGCGATTCCTGACCGCTTAGGCGCTGCATCTCACGTCCAACCAGTAGATTGAATTTCTGGTCCGTGCCGCCGAGTTCCACATCGGCCTGCAGCATGACAGAGTCATACCCCTGCGCCAGCGGGTAGAGGAGTTCGTGCATGGCGATCGGCTTCTCTTCCTGAAAGCGCTTATGGAAGTCCTCGCGTTCCAGCATCTGGGAAACAGTGAACTTTGCAGCTAACTTGATCCAGTCCGCCGACTTCAGCTTGTCGAACCACTCGCTGTTAAAGCGCACCTCGGTCTTGGTCTTGTCGAGGATCTTATGCACCTGGCCCAGGTAAGTCTTGGCGTTGCGCATGATGTCCTCGGGACTAAGTGGAGGCCGCGTCACCGAGCGCCCGGTCGGATCGCCGATCATGCCGGTAAAATCGCCAATCAGAAAAATGACGGTATGACCGAGGTCCTGAAAATGCTTCAGCTTGCGCAGCAGAACGGTGTGGCCGAGATGTAGATCTGGCGAGGTGGGATCAAATCCAGCTTTCACACGCAACGGCTTGCCGGAGGTTTTCGACTTCTCCAGCTTTGAGCGCAGTTCCGACTCCTTCACAATCTCCGCGGAGCCTTTTTTGATGTAAGTCAGTTGTTCATCGACCGGGGCAAACGTAGGCATAAGTGAATGATTATAGCGGGAGAATGAGGCGGATTCAGGTGAGCGGTGGTGGCGACTCGCCCGCCACTAGGCGGAGCCTAGCAATTTTCTTCCGGTAATCTTGAATTTTCCGGCGAGCACAAGGTTAATGGCTTCAGAATAGGCAATGTGTTCCTGCTCCAGAATCCGAGCTGACAACGAATGTTCATCATCGGAATCAAGCACTGGCACAGTCTTTTGCAGAATGATCACGCCGTGATCAAGCTCCGCATCCACGAAATGTACGGTGCACCCAGAGACTTTAACCCCGTAAGCAAAAGCCTGCTCCTGCGCTTCCAGTCCGGGAAATGAAGGCAGCAACGAAGGATGAATATTTAGAATCTGTTGTGGAAACTGCTCCACAAACCAAGGTGAGATCAGCCGCATGTAGCCGGCGAGACAAACAAGATCAACTCTGTGTTCTTTGAGTGCGGCAACGACCAAGCGGTCATGCTCTTCGCGGGTTTTCCCCTTGGATGGAATCGCCAGTGCAGTAAGGCTCATGCGGCGCGCGGTTTCGAGCCCACCAGCATCCGGCTTATTGGAGATGACAACAGCAATCCGCGCATCAGGAATTTTTCCTGAGGCCACGTTTTTTGCGATGGCCTCAAAGTTTGATCCACGCCCGGAAAGCAGGATACCGAGGTTCTTCATAAGTCAGTTGGCCACGGATTTTCACGGATGAACACGGATTTTAAAACTAGTCTTTTAAAAATCCGTGAGAATCCGCGTAAATCCGTGGCTGATTTTTTATTCCAACTGCAAAATCGTCTCTGCCAAGTCAGACCTTGGCACCGACTTTTGCTGTCCTGTTTTCAAATTTTTTACCGCAAACGATCCCGACTTAGCTTCATTTTCTCCGACAATCAGGATGCAGCGCGCGCCAAGTTTGTCCGCGGTCTCAAAAGATTTCTTGAGGCGGAAGGTTTCGTCTCCCAACTCCACCGACCCGGCGGCCACAAGTTTTTCCTGCTGACGCAGTTCACGCGCCAGGCTTGCCGCTTCTCCATTCATTCCTGCGCCCAAGGGAGCGATATAAACAACCGGCGCCTGCGCCGCTGCCTTGGCCGCGGCTTCTGCTTGCAGCGACATCACCAGCCGGTCTTCACCGATGGCAAAACCAATTCCCGGAGCGGCTGGCCCACCTAGAGCTTCCGACAAACCGTCATAACGTCCGCCGCCGAGAATTGCATTCTGCGCGCCGAGCGTGCCGTGCGTGAATTCGAACGCCGTGCGCGTGTAGTAATCGAGGCCGCGCACCAAGCGGTCATTCAAAGTGAAAGTCACTCCAACCTTGGTGAGAATTTCACACACCGCATCGAAGTGTGTGCGGCTGGCTTCGCTCAGGAACTGGGTGATGCGCGGCAGCTTCTCGATGATCGGTTGATCTGCGGGAACTTTGCAGTCCAGCACCCGCAGAGGGTTGGTTACAGCACGACGCTGGCAATTGCCGCACATGTTCGCGACCACTGGCTCCAATGCTTTGCGTAGAGCTTCGTTAAACGCCGCGCGATCAGCGGGACTGCCAATCGAATTGAGTTCGAGCGTCCATCCGGTAATTCCCAGACGATTCAGCAAAGTGGCCAGCATTTCCAGCAGTTCGGCATCGCGGGCTGGGGACTCGCTCCCCGCTGTCGCCGGCCCGATCATCTCCGCACCAATTTGATAGAACTGGCGATAACGTCCCTTCTGTGGACGCTCACGACGGAACTGTGGGCCAATGTAGTAGAGCTTATTGAGCCCGCGGTCCCAGAGCTTGTGCTCGATGTAGGCGCGGACAACACCAGCGGTGTTTTCTGGGCGAAGAGTTAAAGACTGCCCTTTATCGCTTTCCGCACGACCACGGTCTTCCCACGTGTACATTTCTTTCGAAACAATGTCGGTCTCTTCGCCGACACCACGTGCAAAAAGTTCCGTCGCCTCAAAAATCGGCGTGCGAATTTCCTGAAAATTGTAGGCGCGGAAGACCTCGCGAACTTTTTCCTCCACAAAGTTCCACACCGCCGTTTCCGGCGGCAGCAGATCACGCGTTCCTCGGACAGCTTTAATCATGAAATTAACTCTTACCCATTGTCATCCTGAGCGGAGTAGCTGGTTCGCAAAAGCGAACCAGCCGCGGAGTCGAAGGACCCCTAGCATGTAAATACGCTTTGAGGATGTATCAAGGAACTCTCTCATCAAACGTTGGGGTGAGACTCCTCGCCGTGCCAGTTGTAATTTTAAACTTATAGGGGTCCTTCAACTCCGCAGAAATTCGCTTTGCGAATTTCCTGCTACGCTCAGGATGACAGCTCTCTTAAGTAGGACTCTTTGTATCCCAAATAATTATTCGCATAGCGCATGATGGCTTCTTGATCCTTCTCATTCAGCTTGCGCTTGAACTTCCCCGGAGAACCCATCCACAAAGACCCCGGCTCCACAATTGTCTTCTCAGGAATTAAAGTTCCGGCGGCGATAATCGATCCAGCGCAAATTTTTGCACCATTCAAAATGATGGAGCCCATGCCAATCAGGCAGCGGTCTTCGATCACGCATCCATGCAGAGTCACAGTGTGTCCGACCGTCACATATTCGCCGAGATAAACGCCGTACTGATTTTTCATCCCATGCAGCACGCTGCAATCCTGAATGTTCGAATGCGCGCCGATGCGAATCTCGTGAACATCCCCACGAACAACAGCATTCATCCATACACTGGCGTGTTCGCCAAGAACCACATCGCCGATGATCTGGGCGGATTCATCCACATAGCAGGATGTGGGAATCGTGGGTTTAATGTTTTTGTAAGAGCGAATCATCTGCAAAAAGAAGGAAATTCAAGATAACACGGAGGTGGCAGCCAAAGCAGGAGTGAGGAAAGCTGCGAAGCGGCGAAAGATTACAGCCCAGGGCGTAAGCCCTGGGTGTGCTGAATTTTGAGCGAGCCCTAAAAGGGCGGAAGAATAGCCTTCAAGATTTTTCTTTCGCCCCTTCGGGGCTTGACTGATTTGCGCCTACCCAGCGCTTACGCCCTGGGCTGTAATCTTTCGCTGCTTCGCGACTATACGCCGGACTGCGCAAGCTGCGGCTCACGTGCCGCACCTACATGCTCTCGCAGAATATTCAGCATCCGTCGCAGCGGCTCTGCAGCCCCCCAAAGCAACTGATCACCAACCGTGAACGCGCCTAAATACTCCGGTCCCATCTTCAATTTGTGCAGCCGTCCAATCGGCACAGTCAGGGTCCCGGAAACTGCAGTGGGAGTCAGTTCACGTAAAGTAGAAGCCTTATCATTCGGCACCAGCTTCACCCATTCGTTGGTGCTGGAAATAATCTGTTCAATCTCCGCCAGTGGGACATCTTTCTTCAGCTTGATGGTCAGTCCCTGGCTATGGCAGCGCATGGTTCCTACACGCACGCAGATACCATCCATCGGCACCGGAGGATTCAGCCCAAGAATCTTGTTGGCCTCGGCCATGGCCTTCCACTCTTCTTTGGTCTGGCCGCTAGGCATGTCTTTGTCGATCCATGCCAGTAAGCTTCCGGCTAAAGGGGCGCCAAACTCACCAGTGGGCAATGATGACGAGCGCTGCGCCTCGACCACCATGCGATCTACTTCTAGCGCATTTTCTGATGGAGATTTCCGTACCGGATCAACCAGCAGTCCCATCTGCTTCACCAGCTCCAGCATCTTGGCTGCGCCACCGCCTGATGCTGCTTGATACGTCATGGAAGAAACCCATTCGACGAGTCCTGCTTTCAACAGCCCAGCACAGGCCATCAGCATTAAGCTGACGGTGCAGTTTCCACCGATGTAGCTACGAATTCCCTTTTGCAAGCCACGCTCGATCACATCAGCATTGACCGGATCGAGAATGATCAACGAATCATCCGCCATGCGCAGCGTGGAGGCTGCATCAATCCAATACCCCTGCCAGCCGCTTTTGCGCAGCGGTCCGTAAACTTCAGTGGTGTAGTCGCCACCCTGGCAGCTGATCAAAACTTCACACTCAGCGAGCGCTTTGAGGTCGCTCGCTTTTTTCAATGAAGCATTCTTGCCGCCCTCAGGCGGAGCCTGCCCCCCAGCATTGGAAGTGGAGAAAAACACACAGTCCAGGCCGGCAAAATCGCTCTGCTCGCGCATGCGCTGCATAAGGACGCTGCCCACCATCCCTCTCCAACCGATGAATCCGACACGTAGCATAGATAGTTTTTTACCGCTCTAAGTTTACTAGAAGGTCAGCAAAACCCAGATGAAATCCCTGCATCGGGATAATTAGAAGAACCGCAAAGAGCAATATCAAGCCCTTGATAATGAGCAGTTTACCCCGGAGGCCAAGTGAGCTTGCGCCCTCCGAGGAGATGCACATGCATGTGAAACACGGACTGCCCCGACCCCGGCCCCACATTCAGCACAGTTCGGTAGCCATCCTCAATCCCTCGGTCCTTGGCAATCTTCGCCGCAGCTAAGTGGCACTGACCAACAATTTCAGCATCCGAGGATTCGGCCTCTTTCAATCCGCGGATGTGCTTCTTAGGAACAATCAGCACATGCGTCGGCGCCTTGGGATCAAGGTCCTCGAACGCATAGATGTGCTCGTCTTCATAAACTTTTTTTGAAGGAATCTCCCCCTTCACAATGCGGCAAAAGATGCAGTCACTCATAAGTAACCATTAACTCAATCACGAAAATTCCTGTCAACTGCTGAGCCAATTTTTCCTCATTCTGCGCGCTACTAACTGAGGGCGACACCACTTCAAGGATTGCCCTTCCAAGAAGGGAGTCCTTATGAAGATTCTGAAGATGTTTGCCCCGTTGTTACTGGTATCCGCTGTGTTCCACGTTCCAGCGCTGGGCCAGCAGCCGGCCACAGTGGTCGGCAAGAGTGACCTGACGGGTCTGCTCGAAGCAGCGCCTGCTATTCCTGCCAACGTGGAATCCGCAACTGCCAAGGCCTATGGCCCCAAAGCAGCACCTTATGCCAAAAACCAACTCGATGAGGCATACGATCCGTTCTTCAAACGCGCAGCTGCGGCACATGACGTATTGAAAAATGCGGTCGCCGTGCACGCTAAGAGCACGCAGGATGCGGCAACCGTCCAGAAGGAGGCGATGGCCCGGGCTAATTCCAATCCGCTCGTTTCCGGAATGGGTGGACTCGACAAGATCCAGCAGATGAATCCGGAAGAACGCCAAGCCGCCGCGCGTCAGTCCGCCGCAGCAATGCAACAGAACATCATCACCGGCAACGGCCGCAATTCACCGGAAATGCAGGCCATGATGCAGCGCGTGATGAGCGACCCCAACTACCGCGCCAAACTCAACAATATGAGCGAGGCCGAACAGCGTGCGGAAATCCAGAAAAATATGGGCACAATCGCCCCGCAGACTGCTGAGCAACATGCAAAAGCACAACAATCTTTGCAAGCGGGAAACGAAATTGCACAAGCCAATGCACTTCGTGCTGAGATGACCCAGATGATGCAGCATCTGGGGCAAATCGAAGTCGAGTGGCTGCGCAAAGACCAAGCCATCTCGAACACATCCGGAAATCACGATCAGATCATGAACGAGATCGGTGACAAGATGGCTAAAGTTCCGGTCATCGAACTTGGCGAATACGGTCACGACAAAGACCCTGAGCAGGTGCAGGCGCTCGAACTCGAGCGTGCGAAACGTGATCGCGACCGCGCCGCACAGGAGTTGCCGGAGCGGATCAAGCTGTATCAACAGCGCAAGGCACAGTATCAGGAACTGATCAACGGTTATCAGGCATGGTTGAAACAGAACCAAGGCAGGATCAACACAACTCCAATTGAAGCATTCCACAACGTCAACACGGAAGTGTCCGTGGCTGGATACGAAGAAGGATTGATCGGTTTGTCAGAGACACTGGCGAAATACTCGAAGAAGATCGTCGACGAAACCGCCAGATATGAAATGGACTACAGAGATAAAGTGAGCAACGCGAGTTCGTCAACAAGCGTGGCCCGTGCAGCTAAACCAAAGAAGTAAAAAGAAATGCGAGGGTGCCCCACCCTAACCGCGCTTTTTGCGGTTAGGGTGGGGATTTCACTTTGCAGAAAAATCAGAAGCCGAGAGTGTCATCCGCTGAAGGCCCATAAGTCGCCGGAACCGGAACATCGTTCAAGCGCAAATAAACTCCCAACTGGGCCCGGTGATGCACGAGATGATTGAGATACATCTCACGGTAGGCCAGAAATCTCTGTCCATTGAAAATCGCCTTACCCTGAAAACTCAGCTTCCAGTTTTGCTTCCAGACGTCGTCAGTGGTTGCAGCCAATGCGGCCCGCGCTTTTGCCGATCCCTCGTCGAAAGCTTTGATCAATTGCTCCGCGGATTCAAACGGTAACGGCGTAATGCTTCCTTTAGAAAAATCAAGTTCTGGAGTAGTCAAAATGATTAGACCGAACCCAGCCAGCTGTGCCACATGCGGAGCCAGCTTCTTCATCGGCATAGATTTGGGATGAGGAACAAAATCTGGCTTATCAAATGGAACCCGTTGCAGGGTGGTGCGGGTGGCTTTGGCTTCGGCATCGAACTCGGGTAGTAGGAACTCACTGATGGACATGCAATCCTCCGTGGAGAGTATAGATCGTGTGGATAGGAACTGGGATGCGAGATTTCGCTTCGATAACGTCGGGAGGGCACGGATTTATCCGTGCCGTAAAACTGAAAATAAATTCGGCGTTAGTCGCAGATGCCTCAGACGCTAAAGCGCGCCCAATTACTACGGTCGAGCGGCACGAGTGGAACTCGTGCCCTTCCCAATTCGGAGTGAAAATCAGCCATTCAGATGACAACCGATTCTTTATATTCTCCAAACACTTTGCGCAAGGTATCGGAGATTTCACCTACCGTCGCGTAAGCCTCGACCGCGCCCAAAATCTGAGACATCAGATTCGATCCAGATCGGGCGGCTTCTTCCACTGACTTCAGGGCCGTCTCCCACAATTTTGAATCTCTTTTTGTGCGGAGAGCACGCAAGCGCTCCACCTGTTTGCGCTCCAAAGATTCATCAATCCGCTGAATAGGCACCGGTTTTTCTTCGTCAATGGTGAAGCGATTCACACCCACAACAATCGCCTCTTCCCGGTCCACAGCCTGCTGATATTCATAAGCCGCATTCTGAATTTCCTGTTGAACGAACCCACGCTCGATGGCTCGGAGCATCCCACCCAGCGCATCGATTTTTTCTAAATATTCTATGGCCCGTTTTTCGATTTCGCTGGTGAGATTCTCCACGTAATAAGACCCCGCCAGCGGATCAATCGTTTGCGGCACACCGGATTCATAAGCCGCAATCTGCTGTGTGCGCAAAGCAATCCGTGCAGCCTGCTCTGTAGGCAAAGCCAGTGCTTCATCGTAAGAATTTGTATGGAGAGACTGCGTTCCACCCAACACCGCGGCCAAAGCCTGCAAAGCGGTTCGCGCGATATTGTTCTCCGGCTGCTGCGCCGTCAGAGTCGAGCCTGCGGTCTGCGTGTGGAAGCGCAGCATCCACGACCGTGGATTTTTTGCTTTGAAATGCTCGCGCATGATCTGCGCCCACATCCGCCGCGCAGCGCGGAACTTGGCCACTTCTTCCAGAAAATTATTGTGCGCATTAAAAAAGAACGAAAGCCGCGGAGCAAACTTGTCGACATCCAGGCCAGCGTTAATGGCCGCCTGCACATAAGCCATCCCGTTGCCCAAGGTGAAGGCAACTTCCTGCACCGCCGTGGAGCCTGCCTCCCGCATGTGATAGCCAGAAATCGAAATGGTGTTCCACTCAGGAACGTTCTCGCTGGTCCACGCAAACAAATCGGTAATGATCCGCATGGCATGCGCAATCGGATAAATGTAGGTCCCGCGAGCAATGTATTCCTTGAGCACATCGTTCTGTACAGTGCCGTTGATCTTGCGAATGTCCGCGCCCTGACGTTTTGCCACAGCCACATACAATGCAAGCAGAATGGAGGCTGTTGCGTTGATCGTCATCGAGGTAGAAATCTTCGTCAGTTCGATGCCATCGAAAAGCCGCTGCATGTCCTCAATGGAATCAATCGCCACCCCAACTTTGCCAACCTCCCCCATGGCCAGCGCGTGGTCAGAATCCAATCCAATTTGTGTAGGGAGATCGAAAGCAACAGAAAGCCCAGTGGTTCCGTGGCCAAGCAAATACTTGTAGCGTTTATTGGATTCCTCAGCATCGCCCATGCCTGCGTATTGCCGCATGGTCCACAACCGCCCGCGATACATCGTCGGCTGAATGCCTCGGGTAAAGGGATATTCTCCCGGATATCCAACCTGCCGGTCGTAGTCGAAATTTTCTAAATCAGAGGATGTATACAGGGGCCGAACTGGAATATGAGAGGAAGTCTGCGGATCACCCGCACCGGCTTTAGGTTTGTCGCTCATTGCGGTTCGCAGAGAACCCTATTTTTTCTTCTTACCGGCCCGCCAAAAAGAGCTCAGCCCAAACCAGAGAAACATCACAGTCACCCCTGCAGCCAGGTAGACTTTGCCGGGTCCAATTGCGCCAAGTTTATATTGAGCATATTCCCGCCTCAATGCCAGCCCAGCCGTCAACGCTATCGTCAGGAAAACAAAGCCCGTAACTTGCAGCCACAACAAATGTAAAACCCTGCCTACACTTAAAGCTGTAGTCCGCCCCGCCTGCCAAAGTGCGTTGGCAGTACGCGATTGGCCGGCTTGCTGCATCACAATGCGGCCTAGAACGCTCAGTTTGCGTGCTGTGGATACCGTGGTCATTTCAGTTGATGATTTTACCAACGTTCGGCGTTAAAATAGTGAAGCAGGGGGATCCGTGGACCAGCAACTGAAGCAGTTGATGAAAGAACTAGGTGACGCCATCAACGAATCATTGGCCGATTCCGACTCCATCGCCGAAGTCGTCTCACGGATCAAAGAAGGCGGCTACGATATTTTCCTGGTACTGGAAGCCACCATCGGGGTGAGCAAGCCCGGTGAAAAATCCACTGACAAGACTTCTCTTGTCACGACTTTGAGCAGTAATCCCGAATTAAAAGTCAACGACCAGGATTTGAAGTTTTTGAAGTCCCTGCGTATCAAGGTCGAAGACGACGCGGCCTAGCACGTATTTAATCTGCTTGTATCTTTCCCCTCATTTGCCCTTGCAATCTACGTCTGTGCTAGTATCTGTTTTTCTTAATTTGTCTTGCTCTGGCAGGATTTTTAGAGCAGTCACTTAACGGTCAAGTGCATCTTAACGGGAGCCATGAAAGACACTCTGGGAGTCCTGTTGGCTGGAGGAGCCGGGGAAAGGCTCTACCCCCTCACACGTGATCGCGCCAAACCTGCTGTCACTTTCGGCGGAATCTACCGCATTATCGATGTAACCCTCTCCAACTGCATTAATTCAGACCTGCGCCGCGTTTACATTTTGACGCAGTACAAAGCCCTGTCCTTAAACCGCCATATCCGCGAAGGCTGGACCTTCCTCGCCCGCGAGATGGGGGAATTCATCGAAGTGCTGCCCCCGATGAAACGAGTGAGTGAATCCTGGTATCAGGGCACAGCGGACGCGGTCTACCAAAATATTTATTCCATCGGCTCCGAACAGCCCAAACATGTGCTGATTCTCTCTGGCGACCACATTTACAAAATGAACTACGAGCTGATGATGAAGCAGCACATGGACTGCGGTGCTGACGTCACATTGGCCACAATTCAAATTGATCCAGCGGAGACTCCGCGTTTCGGTGTTGTGGATGTAGATCGCGACAGCCGTGTAAACGGATTTGAAGAAAAACCCAAACAAACTGAACTTCGTTCGCCTTACAACCCGCACAAATGTTCAGGTTCGATGGGCGTTTATCTTTTTAATACAGATGTATTGATTCCAGCGTTATTGAAGGATGCGGAAGATCCCAACTCCAGCCACGACTTCGGCAAAGATATTTTGCCGAAAATGGTGAACGACTACCGCGTCTACGCCTACGACTTTGTGGACGAGAATAAAAAGGAAGCGCTGTATTGGCGTGACGTGGGCACACTTGAGGCCTACTACGAAGCCAACCTGGACATCGTCTCAGTCTCGCCGGTTTTTAATTTATACGACGCAGAGTGGCCTATCCGTACGCATCAGCGCCAATATCCACCGGCGAAATTTGTTTTTGGAGAACCGGGCCGCACGGGAACCGCAATTGATTCCATCGTGTCTTCTGGCTGCATTGTGTCCGGCAGCGTAGTAAAAGGTAGCGTGATGTCACCTGACGTACGCGTGAACTCTTACAGCGAAATCGATTCCAGCATTCTTTTCTCGCACGTCAACATCGGGCGCCACTGCAAAATCCGCAAAGCCATCATCGACCGCGATGTGCACATTCCTGAGGGCACAACCATCGGCTATGACGCGGATGCGGATCGCCAGCGCTACTTTGTAACCGAAAGCGGCATCACCGTAGTGACTCGCGATTATTCGTTATTTGAAAATCCTGTTACAGTCGACTACTTCACATCCGAGTAAGTCACTATATTAGTTAGGTTTAGCGGACGTGTTTCATCTGGTTGCAAACCGATTGCAACAAAATCTTTGGCCTTCCGTTGTATATCCGACTGATTGTGTCGTACATTGAACTCATCCCAGCCGCATCGTAGGGATTCCGTAAGACGCTTCCATTCCAGGTAGTTGCAACTCAGTTGCAATTATTTACTGCAACACAGTTGCAACAAAATCGGGAGAGGGGACAATGAGCCAGAGCAGAATCAAGATTCGTCCAGAGAAGAAACAAAAGACCAGATCACGCGGGCCCAAGTACTGGATGGCAGTTGGTACGCTGGCCGCCGCTTACACCACTTTTGGAGGCCGGGCAATCACCGCGGCTTATGCGCAGGATAGAAAACCCGTCGCGACCGGGTCGTCTCCCAGCCAGACCAGCAGTTTGCCTATACAGAAATTTGAAATTCCTTCCGGAAATCTAGGGGAGGTCCTGCCACTCTTCGAGCGAACAGCAGCTGTGACCGTGAACATGCCGAATGATTCCATTCAGGGTATCTGGTCGCCCGGGGCAGTCGGTCTTCTTTCCCCAGAAGGGGCGCTGCAGAAAATCCTGGTCGGGACGGGAATCAGCTATCGCTTCACCAATCCCACTACGATTGTGTTGAAAGTTCAGGGGCCATCGGTTGCAGTAGAAGTTACAGACACAGTGCTGGAAGATACGTTACCCAAATATACCCAGCCGCTGGTCGAGACTCCGCAAACAATTGATGTCATCCCGCAGCACATCATTCAAGATCAGGGTGCCACCACCCTGCGTGACACCTTGCGCAACGTCGCCGGCATCAGCTTGGCCGCCGGTGAGGGGGGCGCGCAAGGTGACAGTTTAACCATCCGTGGCTTCACCGCTCGCAACGACATCTTCCTTGATGGCATGCGCGACTTCGGCAGCTACTATCGCGACCCATTCAACATGAATGAGGTCGAAGTTCTGCAAGGGCCTACTTCGGTCACCTTCGGCCGCGGCTCCACTGGTGGTGTCGTAAATCAGGAGACCAAGGTCCCAGGCATAGATGCTTTGATGGCAGGCACGCTGGACTTGGGTACTGACCAGACCAAGCGTGTGACCTTCGACTTCGATAAGCCTCTGCATGCTTTAGGAGAGGGCACAGCGTTCCGCGTGAATCTGATGGCCCACGACTCCAAGTTTGCCGGACGGGATGTAGCCGAAAGCCGCCGCTTCGGAATCGCTCCGTCGTTGACGTTCGGTCTTGGCACTGCAAATCGGCTGACGCTTAGTTATTTGCATGCAGGCGCCGATGACACTCCTGACTATGGCATTCCATTCTTGTTCAACGCGCCTGCCCCGGTCGAACGGCGCAACTACTACGGTTTCGAGCATGGCAACTACCTGAAGACCAACGTGGACATGGGCACGATCAAATATGAACACGTAGTCAACAACGTGGTTTCGTTCCATAATCAGGCCCGTTACGCGCGCTACCACCGCGATGTCCGCATTACCGAAGCTCAGATTGACACCACCAGCTATGCCCCTGATCCGCTTGATACACCACTCGATCAGCTTCGCGTGAACCGCAACGAAATCACCGTCAACAGCGTGGAAACTTTCTTACAAGACCAAATGGATTTGACCTTCCGCTTCCGTACCGCGGGATTTCAACACACGTTGGTGACCGGAGCGGAAGGCGGGCGCGAGTCTTCATCTCCCTATCGGCCGCGGTACGACATCAACAGCGTGCCAAAAGCAAATCTGTTGCATCCTGATCCAACGCAGGCCTTCGCTGGAAACATCACCAACGCAACCACCGACACCAATGTTCTCGCGGTCAGTGGCGGAGCCTATGCGGTGGACACCATTAACCTTTCTTCCAAATGGGACCTGACTGGCGGCGTGCGCATCGACCGTTTCGACGCTACGCTGAATCAACCGTTACCGATCAACTCGCCGAGCCTGAATCGTGTCGATGTAATGCCGAGCTATCGTGGAGCTTTGGTGTTCAAACCCAAAGCAGGAGCCAGCATCTACTTTGATTACGGGACGTCTTTCAACCCGTCAGCCGAAACGTTGTCTTTGTCGGTAGCCAACTCGAAAGACAATGTCGCGCCGGAATCAAACCGCACGTTTGAGATCGGCACCAAGTGGGACTTATTTGCCCGCAAGATGTCGCTACGCGCTTCGGTTTTCCAGACTGACAAGACCAATGCTCGTGAAACCCTGAATGATGGGTCGGTCGAGAACTCTGGCAACCAGCGCGTGAAAGGTTTTCAGATTCAGACCAACGGATACCTGACTAAGCATTGGGAGATGCTAGCCAGCTACGCATATCTCGACGGAAAAGTGACAGCAACCAAGCTCGTTCCTCCGGCAGGATTACCGTCCGCTGTGGGAGCGCAGTTGGCAAACGTTCCTAAAAACACTTTTTCCGTCTGGAGTAATTACGAACTTCCATGGCGCTTAAGCCTGGGCGGAGGCGCCGACTTCGTCGACAGCCGTACGGCCAGCGCCAGCCAACCCTACGATCCCATCACCAAGCTAGTGAAACAGGTGCCGGGATACTGGGTGTTCAATGCGATGGCGAAGTATCCAATATCAGAGCGTGTAGACCTGCGGCTCAACGTCTACAACCTGGCTGACAACTATTACATCGACCAGGTCCACCCAGCACATTTAGTTCCGGGCGCTGCGCGTTTTGCAACGCTGGGAATCAACTACAAGTTCTAAAAAGGAAACCCTTGTTACTGCCAATACCGGATATTCTAACTTCTGAGCAGGTGGCCGAAGCGCGGCAGCTCTTTGAAAAATCGGAGTGGGTGGATGGAAAGGTCACCGCTGGCCATCAATCCTCCCGCACCAAAGACAACATGCAACTGCCGGAGAACAGCCCGGCAGCGCGCCAACTTGGAGAGATGATTCTGAATGCTCTCGGCGGAAACGCTCTGTTTATTTCAGCGGCGCTGCCGGCGAAGGTTTTCCCTCCACTGTTTAACCGCTATCAAGGCGGACAGTCTTTCGGTACGCATGTGGATAACGCCATCCGTCAAGTGACTGGAACCGGGCATCGCATTCGGACTGATTTGTCTGCGACTTTGTTTTTTTCACAGCCAGATGAATACGACGGTGGCGAGTTGGTGGTTGAAGATACCTACGGATTGCACAAAGTGAAACTGCCCGCAGGTCATTTGATTTTGTATCCCGCGACAAGCCTGCATCACGTAACTCCGGTTACGCGTGGCGCGCGTATTTCGTCTTTCTTCTGGATTCAAAGCATGGTGCGTGAAGACAGCGAACGCACACTGCTTTTTGACCTCGATATGTCGATTCAGAAACTCAATACAGAGAGCCGGGACAATCCAGTCGCAGTTCAACTCACGGGCATTTATCACAACCTCGTACGCCGCTGGGCCGAGGTCTAGCCCGTCTCCGGACCATGAAACCACGCAGAATCCTGTTCTGGATCCATCTTTCTGCCGGAGTCGTTGCCGGCATTGTGATTTTCATTATGTCGGTGACCGGGGTGATCCTTGCCTACGAGAAGCAGATCATGCGTTGGGGAAACCGTGAGTTTCGCGTCGGAAACACAGGACAGTCGCCTCTAACCGTCACCGACATTCTGGCAAAATTTAAAAATACCCCAACCGCGGTTACGCTCCGTTCTGATGCGGGTGCCGCAGTGGAGGTCAGTCTTGGTCGCGATCGCATTGTTTTTATAAATCCTTACACGGGCGGCCCCCTAGGTGAATCGAGCGATCTGCCGAAATTTTTCTCACAGGTAGAGAACATTCATCGCTGGCTAGGAGTCGGGGATGGCAATCGGCCCACAGGGCGAGCGATCACGGGTGCGTGCAATTTTGCATTTTTTATTCTGGTTGCGACTGGCCCGTTTATCTGGTGGCCCAAGGATTGGAGCTGGGCGAACTTAAGGAAAATCGTCTTATTCCGCCGCAGTCTTGGTGGACGCGCTCTCTATTGGAATTGGCACAACGTTCTCGGTGCCTGGTGCGTGATCCCATTGCTCATCATCGTATTGAGTGGAGTGGTCATGTCTTATACCTGGGCGAATAGCCTGCTGTATCGCCTCACAGGAAACGAACCACCAGCTCCACCGCCGGCACCATCCACCCAACAACAAAACCCTCGTGGCGAAGGCAGACTGCCTAACGACGTGGCGGAACAATCTTCGCCCTCGCCGTTAGAGAAAGTGGTCAGCGCGGCAGAACAAGTTCCTGCATGGCAGAGCATCACCATTCGCATGCCCTCAGGTCGAGGCGGGCTATCTGCGACCACCGATCAGGGAAATGGGCGCCCGGACCTGCGGACTCAATTCACCTACGATCCTAAAACCGGGGATGTCCGTCAGGAAGCATTCTCAAGCTACAACTCAGGGCGGCGCCTGCGTACCTGGGCCCGCTTCAGCCACACGGGAGAAGCTGGAGGCATTGTCGGGATCACCATAGCCGCAATCGCCGCAGCGGGGGCGTCGTTCCTGGTCTTCACAGGAATTACATTAAGTTTCAAACGTTTGCTTGCGTGGACAGCGCGAGCTTAGATTTTCTCTGCGCCCTTTGCGGCCTTTCTTTGCGATCTTTGGGTTTTAAGGTTTTTCTTGTGCAAAATCAAAAGCTAACCGCAAAGATCGCGAAGATTACGCAAAGGACGCAAAGAAAGCCGCACCGACCTTTCGAGCAATTCCTTAGCTCGATCTAATATTTCATCACGCCAAAACTAAGTAAGATTCGCTCACTTTGTTGTGGCCGATTCCATCGCGTGGTGTCCCATGTCCCATTTGCAAGAACATTTCTGATCACGCCGTCGAACGCTTCGGAGACTTCCGTTTTGTCCGCTGCCCGGAGTGCACACTCGAATTTTGCGATCCTTTGAAATATGACCGTGACAGCTATGATCGCGCCTACAAGGGTAACGACGCAGACTTTTATGTTCCCGCGTCGTCATGGCTCTCACAAGCCCGCACGAACCTGCCGGAATCGAAGTGGATGCTGTTCTCCGCCCAGCAAAATGCTTTGAAATGGATTGAGGTTAATTTCCCGTTCGCTTCAATACTCGACATCGGCTGTGGTTCAGGATGGTTTCTGGCACGTGCACGACAAATGGGATTCAGAGTAAAAGGAGTAGAAGTCGGTTCCCTGCCAGTTCAGCTCTTAAAACAAAAGGGATTCGAAGTAGAGTGCGGCTCTCTTGAAGCAATCCCCAATAACTGGCAGCCGGATGTAATCACTCTTTTTGAAGTTTTGGAGCATCTACCCGATCCGGCGGACTTCCTGACAAAAATCCGGCAGCGTTTTCAAAATTCAATTTTTATTCTGAGTGTGCCGAGTCCAAAAAGATGGACAAAAGGCGGAAACCACCGGGATGCGGCCGACTATCCCCCGAATCACCTCACCCGCTGGAACACAGAAAGTTTGCAGCGCGCACTATCACGTGCAGGATATTCAAAGGTGGAAGTCACTTACCCTAAGCCGTCTTCGTTGGAGGCAGCGTCAGTTTCCATGCGTGGCTTGATGAAATCCTGGTTCGGAGAAATGCCCGATACCCTCCCGGAGGCTATCGGCGGCTCAAAGCTGCGTCCATTGCAAAAAGAAATTAACATGCGCAAACTGAAATCCCTGCCCGGTTTTTTCTTATCGAATGCTTTCCACTTCGCCGGCTGGTCAGGAATTTCCATGCTGGGCATTGCTCAGCCTTAACCATTGTTAGCAATCAGTTGTAGCTTTCAGTAGACGAACTAGAGGAGTTTTTGTGATTCTGTGTGGTTCTTATCAACTTAACACTAACGCCAAGTAACGCATTTCCAAATGAGACCTTCTCGATAGTCTGAATTTCTGGGTCACTAATTTCTCCAATCAACTGCTCTGCCATGTCAGGAGAAATCTGGGCAGCCAAGCCGATCAATCGCGACCAGAAAACAGTGGAGGGCCATTCTGTTTTGGAGGCTAAGTTCGGGTCGGAACTGTCGGCATCTTTTTCATAGGCTTTTTCTGCAATCTTCATTCCCTGCCCCAGAAGATTGCGCAGATGGTCCCAATCGCTCATTTTTTGGTATATACCGGCGGCGCGAACCACTAAGCGTCCGGCCTCCAATGAGTCCATATGGTCCAATGCTTTGCTGACTTCTTGCAGTGCCTTAACTGCAACCAGGGGCTTGGTTTTTGCGCATGCGTCCGCCAAGTCGAGAAGTGATGTGGCGCGCGGCGACATAGAGTGAGGTTCGGCATTGTCTGGCCACAGTGGGACAGCTGCCGCAAGTTCCAATGCACGATCAGGATTTGTACTGCTCATTGTGCGCACAGCGTCTTGTTTCAAACGAGTTTGATCCCCAAGCTCCCTGACAAGTTGTTGTTGTTCCACGATTGCGGGACTGGGGGGTCCACCAGAGTGTGTGTACAAACTCGTCGTTGTCTTTACGGCCCCGTTCACTGACTTAAGCCCATCGGGATATTTTTGAAACAACGAGCTTATTTCCTTTTGTTCACGCAACAACTGTTCAGCGTGCGGAGCGTCGAGTTCCCGTATAACAGGAAGCAATTGGAACAGGCGGTATTGATAGGAATCGAGAGACACCATTCCCTTTTCGCTGTACATATCGGTTTGGATGTTGCGATCACCCTCTGAAATTTTCCTGCTGCGGTCCAATAAAACATCTGTCGCCTCAAGCACAAGATCTGGTGGAAGATCCTCCGAATATTGAACTATCAACGCTCCGAGGTCATTTCCTACGTAGTCGAAACCGATGGGTTTGATATCGCGAAAGTTGGTGAGTGCCAGAGAAAATAGCGCAACTTTATCGGAAGATCGCGTGGGCGGGAGTGCCCCCATAACGCTCATCAGCGCCGAATATGGAAAATATTCTTCCTGTTCAAACGACTGCAAAAACTGTTCTGCACGATCAAATTTCTTTTCATTCAAATAGCCCTTTACCAATGGATCGCTGACCATGAAGCGTACAAAGGCATCGGTCTGCGGCAAAAACTCTTCTACTCCACCGCGTGGAGTTGTCGCCAACTCACCCAGGATGGACGTTTGCAGTTGATTTTTTTGTTCGCAGGCACTGTCTCGAACTTCCCCACAAGAGCCAATTATTGTGGATGAACGAAAAGCATCGCGCAGCAGTGCCAGCCTGCGGGCTGCGCTGATTTTTTCGTAGCCGTGTGAAACCTGCCAAAGCACATACGTCCGCATTCCCGGCTCAAGTCCTGGTGCCATCGCCTCAGCGGACTGCAATAATCGCAGCCCTCGCTGTTGCGCTGGTGTGAGTTTGATTTCAGCCTTTGGTGGCGTGGCTGATTTAGCAGGAATTTTTGCCGCTTCGGATGCCGCGAGGGGCAACTCAAGCAGGCAGATCAACAGGGCCAGCAATCCAAATCTCAAAGAAAAAATCGTCTTCATAAAACTTCGTGACGCTTCAATCCAGCATGGGCCCAAGGCATATTAATGCGGATTGAAAGTAAAAACCACCCTCAGTTGTTTTGGAATGATTGAGTTGGCGAGAAATTTCTGTGTTGGGGATCGCCCAGCCTAACTGTTTTTCCGAATTATCTTGCCGGATGCAGTTTTTGCCGCAGAGTATCTACGGTTAAACCTATTGCCGCATACGTCGCGGCATTCGCAAGCAGCACCCAAGGAAGAGCCACGCCGAAATGGAAATAAGTGCCAACGAATACGATTGGACAAGTTAAACGAGCCAGAGCCCACAAAACCGGAGTCGCCATAAGCGAATTCGGGAACGAAGCGTACATATACACTGCCCAGGAGCCAGCGATGACGAAACCCATTCCAGCCCACATTGCGATTCTGTATTTCATGTGTGCCTCCTGCAGTTGCTTAAGACAATTGTCTCTCTAATCACTCTCAAATCCAACTGCTACAATTCCCTGTTTTGTCGAGACAGAACTTTTGGCTCCTCAACAGCGTATTCACTGCTGTGGAGTTAGGTCCGGATTGGTCGAAGTAAAGTAGTTTTTCCGGGCTGAAAAACCAGAGGTTCCGGGGAGTGCGGGTTGGAAGACGTCCAAGTCGCCGCTATGCTGGTCCGTCGCTGTGTTGCCGGCGATGCTGCGGCTTGGGAAGAGATCGTGCGCACCTATCACCGGCGGATTTACAACCTTTGCTATCGTTTCGCCGGTACAGCTGATGATGCGCAAGACCTCACACAGGAGGTCTTCATCAAGATGTACCGGACTTTGGGCTCTTACGATGTCGAACGCGGGGCATTCGTCACTTGGCTGACCACCATGACCCGCAACCTCTTAGTCGACCATTTCCGCAAAACCAAGCAGGACCGCATGACCGATTCGCTGGACGCGACCACGTCCGACCACGAAGACGCCATGCCTCTTAGCGAGAAAATCGAAGACAAAGCCCAGCCCCCTGATGCCGGAGTGCAAAGCCGTGAGACCCGGGAAGCGGTTCACGCGGCCTTGCAGAAGCTGTCGCCGGACCTCCGGGAGGCGGTTATCCTACGGGATTTACAGGACTTAGACTATCGGGAGATAGCCCAGGTTTTGAGGGTCCCGGAGGGCACGGTGAAGTCCAGAATCAACCGCGGTCGAGTGGAACTTGCAAGGCTGTTACAACGTACCTATAGGCAGGTGATGTGATGCCGAGAGACACCCATAACGGTATGCAGTGCACGGAGTTCGATGCCCTGCTCAGCGATGCCCTGGAAGGTGTTTTAAAGGGGCCGAAGCTGGACGAATTTCAGTCACACGCCCGGACCTGCGAAGTCTGCGGGCCTATGTTTGCGGATGCCGAGGCTGGTCAGGCCTGGCTGGCGAAGTTGGAGGACATCGAGCCTCCAGCGGAGATGGTCCGCAACATCCTGATCGCAACCAGCGGAATCAGGCCTTCGTGGTGGGAACGGGTTAAGTCATCGTTCTTCACTCCGATGGTGAACCTGGCACGTCAGCCTCGGTTTGCGATGTCCTTCGGGATGGCGTTCTTCTCTCTCTCGGTTACGTTGAGCATCGCAGGCGTTCGCGTCAGCGATCTCGCTCACCTCGACCTGCGGCCTAGCGCGATTAAGCGAACTTACTACCAGACCACGGCGAAAGTCGTGAAGTACTACGAAAACATTCGCGTCGTGTACGAAGTTGAATCACGCGTACGCGAATTCAAAAAAGCAACCACTCCGGCCGAACAGCCGGAACAGAAGAAAGATCGTAAAAACGATACCAGTGGACAACCCGATCAAAAGCAAGAACGCAACTACAGCCAGGGAGAGAACATGCCAATACTGGCTTCTACTCCTTCGCTTCCACCTGTAGTGACGGAAACCACTAACAGGAGGTTCGTATGAACTGCGCCACGCATAGCGATACACAAGCAGTGGCCTACTGCCGTACATGCGGAAAGCCGCTGTGCGCGAATTGCACCCGTTCGGTGCAAGGAGTGATTTACTGCGAAAGCTGTCTGGCCGATCGTCTGCACGGGACGCAACCGCCGGTGACACCGCCACCTAATGCCGCGGGATTTGTCAGTGGCACACCGGGAGTAGTGCCTCCCAGCAATGCGCCTAATCCTGCTCTGGCCGGATTGTTATCGATATTCCCGGGCGTCGGATCTGTGTACGCAGGCCAATATGCAAAGGGCCTCGCATACATGGGAATTTTTATTCTCCTGATCCTGGCAGTGATCCACGTGCATTGGATCTTTGGCATAATCCTGGGCTTCTTCGTCATCTACCAGTTCATCGATGCCATCCAGACAGCGAAGGCTCTCCAGGTAGGACAGCCGGCTCCTGATCCCCTAGGCATGGCGCAGATTTTCAGCCCCGGCCAAAAAGTGGATGCCAGCAAAGTTCCGATCGGCGCGGTGGTCCTGATCGCACTCGGTGTGATCTTCCTGCTGTCGACTGTAATGGATTTCGATATCGGAGATCTGTGGCCGCTGATTCTCATCGGATTAGGTTTGTGGCTGGGTGCGACTCGCATGGGATTAACCGGCAGAGGTGTGCCATGCTCACCAAATCCGCGGACACTGCTGGGTCCTGCAATTCTGCTCACGCTAGGAAGTTTGTTTTTGCTCGAACGCATGCACGGCCCCGGGTTCCATCGCACATGGCCGATTCTGCTTCTGGTCATCGGTGTGATTAAGCTCATGGGGAATACACACAATCCAGGCATGCAACCACCTATGCAGCCGCCAGTACCACCAGCCAGCGGCCCCATAGAGGGAGAAGTGCAACCACCATCGAGTGAGGTGCGCAATGGCTAGTCCAAATCCAGTTCCGCCGCAATCGTCTATGCCACCGAGAAATGAACGGTCGATTTCCGGGCCACTAATTTTGATCTCGGTCGGTCTGGTGTTCCTTCTGGCGACTATGCACGTGGTCAGTCTGCACAACGTGTGGATGTGGTTTGGACATTACTGGCCGGTGCTGCTGATCGTGCTGGGATTGATCAAGCTGGCCGAACATTACCAGGCGCAGCGCAGCGGTGGACGCACTACAGGCCTTGGCGTCGGTGGCGCATTTTTGATCGTCTTCTTGATCGTCTTCGGTCTGATAGCCACGCAAACGTCGCGCGTGGATTGGGAATCGCTGAAGCATGGAATGAATATCGATGACGACAATGACTGGAATTGGTTCGAAGGTCATGCCTACACCTACGATGATCATCTTGAACAGGATTTCCCCACCGGGGGGATGCTTCGCGTAGTTGATACGCGAGGCGCAGTTAACATCACGGCTTCCGATACATCGAAAATCGAGGTGGTTGTTCGCAAGACTGTTAGATCTGAATCACAAAGCGAGGCTGATCGCTGGAATGGCAACACGAAGCCCGATATCAAAGTTTCCGGAAATACAGTGACTGTGAATGCAAACAATCAGGGTGCGGGAGATCACTCCGTCACCATAGACTTGGAAATTTCCATCCCGCGCAAAGCAGCAGTGAATATCACTAATCGCGCTGGCGATATAAGCGTTCTTGGCCGCGATGGAGATGTTGAAATCTCCAATCAAAAAGGGGACGTGTCGGTTACGGATGTAAATGGCAAAGTCACGCTGAATCTGGACAACAGCTCCGCGCGCATTTCGCAAATCAATGGAGATGTTTCCGCCGAAGGCAAGATGAAAGAAATCAGCCTGGATACCGTCAAAGGTGCGGCGCGCCTCAATGGTGACTTCTCCGAAAATGTGGACTTATCGAAGATTTCAAAAACTGTTACGTTGAAGTCCTCCCGCACTGACATTGAAATTGCCAAACTGGACGGTGAACTTTCTCTGGATTCACATGACCTGCGCGCGGGCACTTTGACCGGCCCAGTCCGTTTGCTCACAAAGTTCAAGGACATTCGCTTGGAGGGAGTCAGTGGCGATCTACGTCTGGAAAATGAAGACGGAGCCGTGGATGTTCAGATGACGAAAATGGGCTCGATTCAGATCGACAATCGCCGTAGTGATATTTCGATCTACCTGCCCGATAAGGCGACGTTCCAGGTAAACGCTCAAACCAAAAATGGCGAGATTCAATCTGACTTTACTGGATTGAATGTATCCAATGGTGATGAGCGTGCCACTGCTACGGGAAATGTTGGTGGCGGCGGTCCGCGCTTAGTGGTAAACAACGAACATGGAGCCATTGAAATCCGCAAGCGCTCCACGATGGCTGCGGATAGACCAGAGCGGCCAGAAAAACCGGAAAAGCCCGAAGCCCCAGAAGCAACAGATAATTAACCAAATTGTCATCCGGAGCGTAGCGGCTGCTTCGCAAAGCGAAGCAGCCGCGGAGTCGAAGGACCCCTGTGCCGCTTGTCGTGCATGAAGCGTGTCAGGGAATTCTTATTGTGCTGTGATTAGCGATGTCCAAAGCATGATGAGAATGCCTTGAAGCTATCGAATAGCAAGCTAGCTTGTAGGGATCCTTCGACTTCGTAACTGCTGCGCATTCGCGCAGCAGTTCCTTCACTCAGGATGACAAGGCGTCTTAGTTCGTTAACTCTTCCGCAGCCCCATGTCGGCGCAGCAGGTTCGGCAAATTCTGTGAGAACGCCGAGCGCGGCAACACCATATCGCAACCCACATCATGGGCCTTCTGCTTCAAATCACCCTGAACGTGCGATAAGAACCCAATAATCGAGGTCTTTTTCAGCTTGGACTTGAGTTTAGGAATCAGAGTCAGAGGCTTGGCGTTGGCGTTGTTGAGATCGAAGATAATCAGTGACGGCTTCTCTTCACCGTTGCTCTTAATTTTTTCTTTGAGATCGTCCTCGCTCTTCACAAATTCAACCTTTACGTTCATCTTGCGGGCCGTTTCCTGAATCTTAGCGAGGAAGAACAGGTCGTCGACGAAAGCAAATATTTTGGAAGAAGCGTCTTCGCTCGATTTCGGCAGCGGCTCGGGATCGGGCTGCATATAGGAGGGGCCAAAGCCACCGCGGCCTCGCCCACCTGACCGGCCATTGCCGTTGTTGCGATAGTTGTGGTCCATGGGAGCGGTGAAGACCCCGTTTTGTTGTTGACGGTCGCGCCCACCACGCCCTGCGTGTCCACCGGGTCTGCCACTGCCGCCGCCACTAGGCGGACGACGGCCTCGCCTACGTCTGTTTCTACCTCCTCCACCTCCGGAGGAGTGTCCGGGTCCTGCATTCATATTGTTTTGTTTGTCCTGTATTCAGTCTCCGGGGGAGACTTTACTATTTTCGGCAACCTGTACCACGTACAACCACTACAAGCGCATATCTGGAATCATGCGCGCAAACTCAACGCGGCTGGAACCTAATATCGTGAAATGATCCTTGTCCAAAGGGCGCCCGGGTAGTTTGAGCGCGGAAGGCCGGCTAGAGAGCACGGCCGCTGAGAACACTGAAATGGTAACCGCAAAGCCTGAGGATGCGCAAGTGCCGGAAGGGCCAATTTTGCACAGAGGTAATGGGAACCAGGTTGCCGAAGGCTTACTTTGCCTTTGCAGGCTCGGCTTCCCCGCCGGTGACTTGGCGAGACCATTCCATAGCCTGCCAGTAGATGCCGGAAACCTCTTCGTCCTTCAACTGAAGTTGACCAGCTAGTCCGGAAGCGATGTCCCACTCTCCCGATTCCTGCGCCAGCATCAGTTGATATAGAGGCCGCAGACGGCTCGCCCCACCCAACAGGACCGACTTCGTTTCCTGATCAATCGAAATATTCTCCAGTACAGTTGCCATCGGCATTTCCAGGATGGTGTCGATCAAGGAAAGCAAACCCAGCAAGAACAGATCGGAATCACCATGCTGGACTTTGGGTGATAACAATTCGCAGAAACGTGCACGAACCAGAGCCAAAGAAACCAATTCCGTGGACTTGTCCTGTGCCGCACCGAGCGTTGCCACCAATCGTACCCAGCGGCGGACTTCCCGTTCTCCCAGCAAAGACAGCGCGTGCTTGATGGAGTGAATCTCTTTCGAGAACGAGAACACAGCCGAGTTCAGATACCGCAGCAAGCGGTAGCAAATGGAAGCTTCGGTCTTGATTACATCTTCAATCTCACGTGGATCGAGCTCCGGCTTGGAAACCGCCTGCAACATGCGTATGTAGTTCAGGCGATTGGCCGGGATTTCATGGGTCACCATGACTTCCGGACGGCGGAAGAAGTATCCCTGGAAATAAACAAAGCCGGCATTTTTTGCGGCAACGAATTCTTCGCGCGTCTCAACCTTTTCTGCCAGGAGCCGGCACTTCCACGGACCATAACGCTTGATCATCTTTTTCTGGTCTTCTGGTGAAACCGCGAGGCAATCCACTTTAATAATGTCAGCGTAATCGGTCAGCGCTTCGCGTGGATCGTTGACTCCGAAATCATCCAGGGCGATGAGGTATCCATTCTCTTTGAGCCGCTGGCAGGCAGCAATGACTAAGTCATCCGCCTCAACCGTCTCCAGTACTTCGACCACTGTCTGCTGCGGAGGAAGCAAACTCACATAATCCTTAAGCAGAATTTCCCGCGTGCAGTTCAGGAAAGCACGGCGACCGCCGCAAAGAGTATCCAGGCCCATAAGCATGGATGTATCAAGCGTATTGCGCGATGCGGCATCCGCGTCAGTAGCGCGGAAATAGTTTTCGACACCATCGCGGAAAAGTAGTTCGTACCCGAACACCTGTTCATCCCGCGTAAGAATCGGTTGCCGAGCCACGAATTTAGCCGATGGCTTCGAGTTGCTTTCAGCGACTTTTTTGGTTTGAGGTGAGGTGCCCACGGCCCCTATATCGGCACATCTTCAACAAAATCTTATTTTTTTCTAAAGCCGTGGGCAAAAATCTGTGGATTTCAGTAACCAACTTCGAAATCAATGCATTAAAAACGTTAAAGGAAGATTAGAAATCAGATCTAAGTGCATCATTTTGCAGGCAATGTAAAGCCATAATCACGCAAAATTGCCTGGATCGCCGGGGTTTTAAGGTAAGCCATAAATTGCTTGGCTATCTCCTTGTTTTGCGACGATTTCAAAATAACAGCTGCCTGTTGGATCGCTGGATATTCATCGGTTGGAACTTCGGCGTACTGTCCCTTTGGTTTCATCGTGGGAGCAACCGCCAGTGATAAGGCAATAATTCCCACATCCGCTCCTCCCGAAACCACCAGCGATGCCGTCTGCGAGATGTTTTCTCCCAACACCAGCTTGCTGGAGACTTTATCGTAAATATTTTCATGCTTCATGGCCGCAACCGCTGCACGGCCGTATGGAGCATGTTCCGGATTGGCAATCGCAATCTTACTGACGTTGGAATCCAGCAAAGCTTGCAACCCTTTGCTGACATCTACTTTGGAACCGCTCGGGGCCCACAGGACAATCTTTCCCGTAGCGTACTCATATAACGTTCCCGATTCGGCTAATCCTGCAGCCTCAAGCCGTTTGGGGTAGTCGATATCCGCAGAGAAATACGCGTCAAACGGAGCACCATTCTGAATCTGAGAAAAGAAATTTCCCGAAGAACCGAAAGTCAATTTAACGGGATGGTTCGTCTCTTTCTGAAAGCGCGTCGCCACATCTTGAAACGCAAATTGCAGATCGGCAGCGGCTGCAACAGTGATTTCCTGCGCAGAACAAAATGCACTCAATAGCAAGCATGCCAAGACCAAAAGTTTCTTCACGGACCTCTCCCACAGAATTATTTAGGTTTATACGGTTTAATGCAGATAGAACGATCTGTCAATTCAGCTTGATTCGTTATGGAACCAGGTGAAAAATATGGCTTTTTGATACAAAATAATGCCGATGCTTTAACGGATTTTGTTTCCGACAGCATCGGCAGAGGATTTCAGATCTAAGGACGTTTAGTTCACCGTAATCGGCACATTGATCGTATGCGAAATATTGGTGTTCTCCCCTTGCGCCTTCACCAACACTGAGTAAATCCCTGCTTGCGCAATATTCACCGTCAAGGTGCTGGTTCCAGTCTGCGCACCGCCATTCAACGTGCGCGTTGTAGGATTGCGGGAACAAGTTGCCTGCGCATCTCCAGTAGCATTGCCAGTAGTAATACACGATATATCGACATTGTCAGAAAATGAGCTGCTGGTCCGAGTCAACGTGATAGTGTAGGTGCCAGGTACGCTCGTAGTCGGAGCAGTAACCTGCGTAGCGCTTAGACTAAAGCCTGGAGAGTTTGTGAATCCCGTCCAATGACTCGCCAGTTTGTCCAGATTCACTGAGCCCAAACCAGTTACCAAGTCATACCCAACGCCCGCGCTCCAACCGATGGAAAGGTTTGGCGGCGGAGGATTCGTATTTCCATTGTTGTTATTGTTATTGCTACTACCGCCACCGCAGGCTATCTGCATCGAGAACGCAGCAGCTAGCAGCACCATACTAAGCCCAGCTACGACCCGTCGCCGTCCTGCCGTCACCACCACAGCGCCCAGCGGAATTAGAAATAACACAGCCGTTATCGGCAAAGTAGAATGCCGCTCTTCAGCCACTACATGGGAATTGGCGCTGGTACAACCGGTCGATCCTCCCTGGCATGTTTGCTTATTATTACCAGTCGTAATGTCGTGAAATGAGTCCGCATAAATAGCGGGATTGCCGGCCAAACTGTAAAGTTCAGTATTGATGCTGCCCTGTCCGGCAGAATTCTCCGTCACCTGATTGAGCAATGCCAGCATGCCGGCAAAGGTCGGAGCTCCGGCTGAAGTGCCACCCACGAGAATGGCATTGCCGACAAAACCACCGGCGCAGCTTGCGGTTGACTTATGCGCATCGCACACCAGATACGGATCATGGTCCGGTGAGGCACTGAAAGCAATATCCGGCACATCGCGATGACCATCTGCAGGAGTAAGCGCAGTTTGGAATGATGGCTTGGGGATAAGAGAACTTACGCCTCCGCCGGTAGCAGAAGTGAAACCATCGTTCCATGTCGTTTCAGGTATGTACTGGATCGCTGATGCGCCAGTCGAGGGATCATTGGACGCAGTCCAGAATGCAGGATTGGCACTGTCGTCCGTCGTAAACCGGGTACCGCCCACCGACGTAACATCAGGAATCGCTCCGGGTACATCCACGGACAACCCAGTTGTGGCAACCGTCGCATTCGTAGTGACGGGTTCACAGTCGGTCGCTCCCGAATCACCGATAGATGAACTTACCGACTGGCCTTGGGTATCAGCCTCTGCCATCAAATTTTCCAGGAACGTAATGAAACTCTGTCCATTGGCCGGTTCGCACGCACCATAGCTAATGCTGACTACTGGAGCAATATTTTTATCGATTGCATATGTAAATGCATCGATCACTCCATTCCCGGAATTAAATGGCTTGTACACATAAATAATCGTTGCATCCTTGGCAATTGCGCCTGACCACTCGACGTCGAGGTCTGCTTCTACCTCGTCGTCCTGGTTCAAAGTTGGCGTTTCACCCGGCAGCAGGAATATGACTGGTGGATTGACCGGCAACCCGGCATTGTTGCGGAATGAATTGATGTCGTTCAAATTGATCGAGGTCTGCCCTACAACCGCAATTCGCTGACCTTGCCCCGTGATGCCTTGAGCATAAAGGGGAGCGACGTTATAGATCGTAGCGATATCTCCGGGAGCCAGAGCGGTTCGAGAGCCGAAGGTAAATCTGGGAGACACACCTTTGACCACTGCACGCGGCTTCCAACGAAAATTATCCATCTTCCAGAAACCCATCACCGATCCGGATAATGCCGCTGGAATAGATGGCTCAGTGGCATTCGCCAAGTGAACCTCGCCATCGACTTTATATTGATGAAACTCAGTCTTAAAAGCTGACTCTACTTGCGCCACAGTTCCATTGAACGCAATCCGTGTCCGGCTATTCGAAATGTTATTCAGGGTGAAGCCTTGCGACTTCAGCCAGTCAGTGACCTTGTTCAGGTCATCCTGACTCATGCCAAAGCGCGCGCCGTATTCTTCAGGAGTCAGCCACTTGTGGTAATTGGGCGAAGACGGATCACGCTGTTGCTGGATGAGTGTTTGCAAAGCTGCTTTCTGGCTGGCGGACTGATTGAAGAGCAACGTGACTTCCTTCAACTGTGCGGAGCCATCGAGCCGACCCAAATCTGTTCCTACGCGCGTGAGAGGGTGAACGTTCCCGCGCAACCGCACCATCTGGCTCTTATCAATGGGCTGGAGAATTCGGTTCTTGACTTGACCGAATGAAACCACCGACGCGCATAGCAACGCGCACGCTACTGCAATCTTGCTGAAACCGGCCACGGAGATCCTCCCTCAAAGTCTTACTCGCGGTTTATATGAATGGCGCGTGAAAGAATAGGTCTAATGGGTTTTCTAGAATTGATTGAGCCTGCCCCATAAAAGATGTATGCCAGTCGAAGTTTTTCTCCAAGTAGAAGCTTTGAGTCCCTGATTACGATAGTGAAATGGGTAAGCGGTTTTGTCAGCAGAATGCAAAATCATCAAGGCGGAGTGCGGTTGACGAATAAGACAGTAACTGCAAGAATCAAAAACGCAGGGCGCTTAACTCAGCGGTAGAGTGCCATCTTCACACGGTGGAAGTCATAGGTTCGAATCCTATAGCGCCCACCATTCCTAATTCTGGACATACCAATAAAAACCTAAAAAAACCTTGGACACGGACAATCCCCTTTGTGCCTTTGTAGCTAAAGGGTTTGATCTCCCCGGTCGCCGTGTTAGCCTATCCGTGTAAAGATGCCCAAGGACTCCTCCAAGGCGGCCGTAAGCCCTTCTAAAGAAGGGACTTCCCAGAGTGTAAAACCCACTCCGGACACGCAACTTTCGCCCGAGGATGGGGTTCAATCTGATGTGAGCAGCATGGCCATGGATCGCGGCCTGCTCGCGATGGCGGGCGAGGCGCAAGGCGTCGATAGCGACGCGGCCGTCATGCTGCGTGTAAAGCAAGGCGATGATTCGGCCTTTGATTATCTGGTTCAAAAGTACCGCCGGGCGATGTTGAGCTTCATGTTCCGCATGGCGCACAATTCAGCCGCTGCGGAAGACCTGGCGCAGGAAGTTTTCCTGAGGGTGTACCGCTCGCGTGAGAGCTATGAACCGAGCGCTAAGTTCACTACATGGCTGTACAGAATCGCGACTAACCTCGCGGTCAACCATGCACGGGATACGAAGCACGACCGGCCGGAGAACATGGCTAGCCTGGATGAACCGGATGAAGAGTCCGGCCAGACTTTGGATGTAGCCGACCAGACAATGACGGTCGAGCAGAACATCATCCGGCAAGAACGGATGAACGCGATATGGGCAAAGGTTCAGGCGTTACCGGAAAGACAGCGCATGGCGGTCATCATGCATAAGTACCAGCAGATGGATTACCGCCAGATCGCTGAAGTATTAAAGTTGAGTGAATCGGCGACGAAGAGTTTACTGTTCCGCGCTTACGAAACTTTACGCGGACAATTAGCGGAATTTGTTTAAATATTTGGCTATACCGGGGAGCAGTTATGAAGTGCAATGAAATTCGCGAAATGATGCCGGACCTGGCCGCTGGATTCAGCGCGGCCACACCGGAAATCAATCAGCATTTAAAGGGCTGCGGTGAGTGTGATGCAAAGCTGAACGCTTTCCGCCAGACCATGGTGATGCTTGACGAGTGGAAGGCTCCTGAGCCTTCCCCGTATTTCGATACTCGTTTCCAGGCGCGCCTGCGGGAAGAGAAAGAAAAGGCCAGGCAGCCGGCGAGTTGGTGGGCCTGGATACAACGCCCAGTTTTGGCGGGAGCTTTGGCGGTAGTGGCTGTGATTGGCATCACGGTATTTCAGCAGGGCGGTATAACGAGCAAATTTATTAAGAAGGATGGGCAAAAGATAGCGGTTGTCGTCACTCCGGGTACAGCAGTTGGCGATTTGCAAGCTTTAGATAATAACGACGACATGTATGCCAACTTTGACGAACTGGATGATTTGCAAGTGCAGTCAGACGTAACGGCAACTCCATAAGGGACCCGAATCCGTAGTGAGCAGAAAAAAAATTTATGTTCCGCAAGAGCTACATCACAGCTTGGATCGCGACGCTTGTGCTAGTCTGCGCAATGGCATCGCCGTCTCTCGCTGAGAATCGTCGCCGGGGCGATCCGCCACGCCCGCCGCAGCAGAATCATCCCAATAATCAGAACAATCAGAGTCGCCCGAATAGTCAGTCTGTACCGCATAATCAGTCCGTACCGCGTCCGCCACAAAACAATCAGTCGTCGGCCCAAGGACAGGGGCATCATGCTGGCCAGTGGCTACGCCAGTATCAGGGCGTCCCTTTTGATCAACAAAAGAAGGCACTGGAGAGTGATCCCAATTTCCGCAAGTTGCCAGCGGAGCGCCAGCAGAAATTGCAAGACCGCTTACAGCGATTCAACAGCCTGCCGCCCGAAAGGCAACAACGGGTCTTAAACCGCATGGAAGTCTGGGAGCACCTGACTCCTGATCAAAAAGCCGAATCGCGTCGTGTTTATTCTGGAATCCGGGCGCTGCCACCAGAGCGGCGCCAAGCCATGCAAAATGCGGTAAACGCCTTACGGGGTATGCCGCCCGAGGCGCGTGAACGCGCGATCCAGTCCGGACGCTTCAGCCAGTACTCGCCACAAGAACAGGAAATGCTCCGCGGCGTTTCCAGGCTCCCGCTCGCTCCGGCTGAGGCTGATCCAGGGCAGCAGTAGTTCATTGCTTGCTGACTCGCTTTTTACCTGATTTGACCTGAATCGGACTCGTCTGAAATTTACTCTAGCCAGCCAAATAGCATCTACAATTTGTCATTCCGACGAGGGACGAAGTGCCAAGAAGGAATCTGCTTTCCTGGACAGTGCACATACGCTATCTGTCAAAAGCAGCTTCGTCCTCGTCCCTTCGACAAGCTCAGGGTCCTTGTCGGAATGACAAATTGGGGATTTATTTGAAGGTAGGATTCATGTCGAAAACTCTGATCTGTTTTGTAGTCGCCCTTGCTTCTCTAGCGGCTCAAGCCCAAACCGATCCCGAAGGCCATCAGTGGTGGCAGCACGCCGTCTTCTACGAGATCTACCCACGCAGCTTTGCCGACAGCAACAACGACGGCGTCGGCGACCTGAATGGCATCCGTTCCAAACTCGACTATCTGAAAAGGCTTGGCGTTGATGCCATCTGGATCAGCCCCTGCTACCCATCGCCGCAGGTCGATTTCGGCTACGACATTTCCGATTACCAAAACATCGATCCCATGTACGGCAACATGAAGGATTTCGATGCACTCTCGACCGAAGCGAAAAGGCACGGCATCCGCATCATCATGGACTACGTCCCCAACCATACTTCGGACAAGCATCCCTGGTTCATCGATTCCAGTTCATCAAAAAATTCCGCACACCGCGACTGGTACATCTGGCGTGACGGGAAAAACGGTGGTGCACCCAACAATTGGAATGCGCTGTTCGGCGGTTCAGCGTGGAAGCTGGATTCAAAAACCAACCAGTACTACTACCACTTCTTCTATCCCGAACAGCCGGACCTGAACTGGCGCAATCCAGCGGTGAAAAATGCCATGTTCGATGTGACCCGCTGGTGGTATGGACATGGAGTCTCCGGCTTCCGCCTGGATGCGGTCGATACGTTGTTTGAAGATCCCAACCTTCACGACAATCCGGTGAAAGAAGGAAAGAACGTCTACGGCGATCCCAATGAAGAAAATAAATATAACGACAGATTGCCTGAGGTCCACGATATCTTGCGCGACCTGCGCAAAGTAGCCGACGAGCACAACGGAGTTCTTATCGGAGAAACTTGGACCAACAACATTGAAGAGCTGAAGCGTTATTACGGACTCAACCACGATGAAGTTCAACTACCCATGAACTTCATGTTCTGCATGGTTAACAAACTATCCGCTCCAGATTTTCGTAAACAGATTGCACTCGCGGAATCCTCGGGAGGCTGGCCAACGTACGTCATTAGCAACCATGACATCGTGCGTTCCTACGATCGTTATGGCGACGGCAACCACAACGATCGAATCGCAAAATTGATGGCCGGACTCTACCTGACCCTGCGTGGCACGCCGATCATGTACTACGGCGAAGAGCTGGGCATGAAAACGACGCCTCCCACCCGCCGCGAGGATGTAAAAGATCCCATCGGCAAACTGGGTTGGCCCAAAGAAAAAGGACGGGACGGCGAACGCACGCCCATGCAGTGGAATGCATCGGTCAACGCAGGGTTCAGCCAGGTAAAACCATGGCTACCGGTTCCGCCTACTTATAAAACCCACAACGTAGCCAGCGAGGCGGCCAATCCGGATTCAGTTTTGGTTTTCTACAAGAAGTTGCTGGCGTTGCGTCACAATAATCCCGCATTGCTGGATGGAAACTACGTGCCGCTAAATGAAGATGATCCCAACGTGATCTCTTATCTCCGCCAGTACAAAGATAGGGCAGTGCTGGTGGCCCTTAACATGTCGACAACAGCGCAGGAAGTTAAGTTCGATCTGGCGAAGTACGGCATCACGACAGGCAAAGTAACTCCGCTGCTGACCTCAGGCACAATACCGGGGAAAACCAGCCAGCTGGTCCTGCCACCGTACGCTGTTTATATCGGAGAAATTAAGTAAGAGGAATGGGGTGGGAAACGGGAATCGAACCCGCAACCGTCGGAGCCACAGTCCGGTGCTCTGCCAGTTGAGCTATTCCCACCGTGTCTTTGATTATAAAGCAGTATGGGCCTGTGTGGAGACGGGGCTTGCCCCGTCCGCTCATGATTTTCTCAATGAAGCTCCCCAGCCTCATCCATGGCCAGCAACCAACGTCCGCCCAACTCGACTAGGCTGTGATCGCGAAACTCTCTGAAATAACTCTGCTAAAGCGACTACCCCATCGGCAATCCGCGGTCCTGGACGCGAAAAATAACTGCTGGCATCCATGGCAAAGACATTGCCGTTCTTCACCGCCCGCAAGGAATACCACTCCGGTGGAAATTCAAAGCTAGCCAATTGTTCTTTGATTTGCGGTTCATAGTATCCGCAAGGCATGGCGAGAATCAGATCAGGGTCGCTCTCCGCAATCTGCTGCCAGCTGACTTCGTAGCTAGGTTCTCCCGCGCGCCCCAGGACCTCTATACCCCCAGCGATACTCACCATCTCCGGGACCCAATGCCCAGAGACAAACGGCGGATCAAGCCACTCCAGACACAACACACGCGGAGAAACCGCCAACGGCGCTTTCACGCGAGCAATCCTCTGTTCCAGCGCCGCAACAAACTCCCGGGCATAAGCACTGCACCCGGTAGCTTCTCCAACCGTGAGAATATCGCCCCAAACATCAGAAATAGTTCTCGGACTCAATGCTAAAACTTTGGGATTGGAAGACAGCTCCGGCATCACCGCACACAGATCGCCTGGGGCCGCAGCGCAAACGTGGCAAAGGTCCTGCGTAACAATCAGGTCAGGCTTGATCTGCTCCAGTTTCTCAATGTCCAACCGATAAAGGCTCTCCCGCCGCGCGGAATATTCCTTCACCAGTCGGTCAATTTCTCGTTGTGATAATCCATGCGGCAATTTGCTCGTAACTACAATCGCCTTACTGCGGACTTCGGCTGGGTAGTCGCATTCAAAGGTGACTCCCATCACGGAGTCACCGAGCCCTAATGCGAACAATATCTCGGTACCCGAAGGCAGAAACGAGCAAATGCGCATGGTGGACCTCAGCGGACAGTCGTAGCCTGCATCTGCCGCGACCGCCAAAATTCATACATCCCAAATAACAACCCGGCACCTAAAACGGTGCTGACAGCAGTCCGTCCAAAATAAGGAAGTCCGGAGACATAGCACTCGAAAAGACCAGCTGCAGTATGCGGGAATGTTGTAAAACACGCCCACACACCAAAATTGCTAATCACAAAAAACGCAAACGGAGCGGCAAAACAGGCAGCACCTAAACGCGCCACACTGGTACGTCCGCGCAGCATCCATCCCACCACAATGATCGAAGCAAACGCCACGACCTGAAAGACTTCAAGCCACCCGGTAGTTAAACCGTAGATCAGATCGGTCAGCACGTAATCGCTAGCCGCCAGCAGAAGCAGTGGGAACCAGAGCGAGTCTCTTTTCTTCAAATGTGCTCCACCAAACAGCAGCGCGCCATACACAGGGGAAAAGTTGTGCAGGTGTGGAATCAACCGTGCCGCGACTGACAAAGTGATGATCAGATAAACCGCTACTTTTTCTTTTCTCATGATTAGAACCTCACTCGCAGCCCACTGCGATACGTCGCCCGCAACGCCGGAAAGCCCAAAGCTTCCATATAACGGTGGTCCAACACATTTTCAAATGCACTGGTAAAAGACAACTGCCGGGTGATCCTGTAAGCCAACGCCATGTCCCACTTCGAATATGGCGAACTGCTGGTCAGACCCAGCCCGAGGAAATCACTATCGGTACGGCGTCCAACATAAACCGCGGTCGAGCTAAAGGTCAATTTCCGCCAATCCCAAACCAATCCCAATGAACCGGAATGACGCGGCCTGCGTATTAAATTTTCGTTGTTAAGGTAGGTGTACGCAGCTGTAACATGAAAACTACGCACAGGCGCTGTTTCTACAACCAACTCCAGCCCATTCGCCTTACTCCTGCTTAAATTCTCAAACGTGCCGGGAAATGGATTGGAAGGAATCGGCGGAAGAGACACAAACTGGATCATGTCGCGGAACCGATTGTCGAACCAGTTCAATTCAACCTTAGCGTGATCGCTCCACAATCGCTGCTCTACTCCAAAGTCAAAACTGCGGGAGCGTTCCGGACGTAGATTTGGATTCCCTTGGAATGAAGTCTCCGGACTGAAAGACTCGGTAAAATTCGGCTCCTTGATCCCGAGCCCAAAATTAAATTTCAGCTTGGTGGCGCCGAACGAACCCGCGCCGCGCCGCAAAAGATATGCTGCCGAGCTGCGTGGCACGACCGCACGGCCAAAGCTGCCGTTGTCTTCGACGCGCACACCATTTGAAATCACAAAACGTCCCAGCACCATCTGGTCTTGAAACGTTCCTCCAAAATTGTTGCGCATCGCGTGGGTCGAGGCGAAACCGGATTCATCATCGCCAATCAACCCAGTCTCACGGTCCCACCCGAAGGCAAAAGTGACGATATGTTGTCCAAACTTACCGTCACCCGATCCCAGCGTCACATCGCTTTGATAGTCCACGTGCTGCCGTTGCGTGTCGTTAACAAAGTTGGAAGGAAAATCAAAAGACTGAAACGGCGCGGAGATCCCGTGAAAGGTCGGGGTGAACGGTGGATCCACAATGTCATCGCGCGAAACCTGCCGCGAGCGCGCATAGGTATAGGTAATCCGTTGGTTCCAGTTTTCGGCAGTCTGATTTTTCAGGCTCAGGCCGCTATATCCCTCGCCCTTATTGATCGTCGAGCCGGTGTCAGGAGGTCCGAACTCTGTTTGTCCGGGCGTTCCGGCATTAGAAGAAGTCCCGCGTCCAATCCAGCGAATCTGCGTCTTACCCATAGTAAGTCCAAGATTGAATCCGCCGGTGGAATCCCGAAAAGCCGCATCCGGACCCTGGTTATCGGTATCAATCCGCGACCAGTCGCCGTCGTAGTCAAAATTCTTATACTGCCCTCCGGCCCCAACGCCTCCCTGAAACGTGTTGTATTTCCCACCTTCAAAATCGAGGCGCACATGCGGACGGCTGTCTTCGCTGGAGCCGCGCTCGGTAAAAATCTGTACCACGCCGGTCATCGCATCGGTGCCGAACAACGCCGATTGCGGGCCACGCACAATTTCAATGCGACTTAGATTCGCTGACGATATACCGGAAAAATCTTGCGCTCCTCCGGGCTCGTTGATGGGGATGCCATCCACCATCACCTTTGTATAGTCGCTCTCGCCACCACGAATGAATAAAGACGTGATCTCCCCACGCCCGCCGCTGCGATTGATCGTAGCGCCAGGAACTGTCTGGAGATAATCGCTAACCAGCAGAGACTGCTGGTTGGTGATCTCCTTCGCGCTGATTGTGGTTACCGAGCTTCCAACTTGTTCTGTAGGTGTCTCCGTGAGATTGGCGGTGACGTTAACCTGTTCCTGGATAGGCGCAAGATCTAATTTAATTTCCGCATCGGCCAAGGGGACCGGAACCTTCTTAGTTTCAAATCCCGGAAGCTGAACTTCTACATAGCATCCATCATTGCAAGTTTGCAAAAACGAAAATTTGCCTTGCTGATCGGAAAGCGTGTGGGCCGCTTCCTTTGTACCCGATAGCAACCGCACAGTCGCCCGGGGAATGGACGCCCGATTGGGATCAACCACAGTCCCACTGATCTGCGCCGTCTGGGCAGAGCTTATCCCACAGAGAATTCCAGCAAAAATGAAAGAGACACTTCGAGAGAACCGCATCACTTGCTCCTTTACACGCGAAAGGTTGTGTTGACGGTTCACGCCGGTCTCCTGGCTTGCGAGTAAGGACTTACGTCCGATTCCACAATCAGCCTTCCCAGTTTCCCAGTGACTGACTGCCATTTCCTCGCTTACAGTTGCGCGGCAGCGCGGGATTCACACCCGCTTCCCAATCCTCATCACGATGGTGAGGACACGCGAACCAAATGTTGTGAAAGACCAACTAAGGTGAGGATTGAATGTAAATGTTTGTGATTAAGCCTGTCAATTTGGGTCCGAAGCGAGTGCGACTACTACCTGCTCAATTCCCTTCGTCACTCGTGCCATCTTTTCGAAATCGACTTTGTCGATGGTGTCTTGTGGAGTGTGGTAGTAGGGGTAACGGAAAACCGCAGTGTCCGTGATCATGATCCCCGGATAATGCTCCTGCCAGAAAGACCACTGGTCCGACCAGCCAATTCCGGGCAGATTTTCCGGCGCGGCGATTCCATCTGAAGGAAACTGACAAGACTCGCGAAAGATACGCAGAGAACGGCGCAGCAGATTTCTAGATTCGGAGTCCCCCACAAACCCAATGAAGTTTCCCAGATCAGAATAGAAAAGATTTAACGAAGGCGGATATTTCTGACTCGCCGGCTGGTCGGAATAAAAGCCAATTGTCTCAACCGAAATCATCGCCGCAACCGAGACATGATCGTGATGGAGTTGCCGGGCATAAACCATGCTACCCATTTGCTCGGTTTGAAAATACGGAGGCTCTTCATTGGTGAAGAGAACCAGTCTTACGGTTTTTCGTAGTTTTATGGTGTGAAGCAGCCGCGCCAATTCAAGTATTGCCGCGACTCCGGTGCCATTGTCATTGGCTCCGGGCGCAGATTCAGCTGTATCGTAGTGAGCGCCGACAACTATGCCGCCAGCCACATTGTCGGTGCCGGGCAATATGACTTCCAAGTTGGAAACTGGCTGATCGCCGATAGAATATTTTTGCTCCGCCACCGTGTATCCAAGCTGTTCCAATTCGCTGCGTAAATATTGAGCGGTTGCAGGTAGAGTTCCGCTTCGCCTCAAATTCCTTTCGCCGATAGTGGCTGATAGATATTCGACATGTGTGGCTAATCGCTTTTGCATTTCAACTTCTTCACTTGTTAACGCGGGAAGAGGGCCCGCATAGGAATGCAAGGGCATTGCGATCATGCGCAGAAGGGAAACAATCGCATAAGCTAGGATGACGCCGATTCCCACAAGAAGAATCCGCAACTTCCAGTTGGCACCCTGCGGCTGAGTTACAGATTCGAACATCGTTTATAGCGCCTTAGTTTTTGGACACCGACAGGCCCACATTCGCCTCAGCAAACTCCCGTACTCTGTCGAGCGCTGCTTGTAGTTCTGTGCGATAGCGCTCGCGCTCCTTATCACCTGAATCCTCAGGAACATTAATCCTGCGACTGATCCGGAGAAGCGCACGAGAAAAAGGTTTGGGAATCATGCTCTTGTCCCACGTATTCAAAACCCAGGGATTCTCTAGAGCAATGTGAAATGCCACCATGGGAGCGCCGGTTGCGCGTGCCAGCACCACGGGCCCGGGCTTCGCCACATATCGGGGTCCACGCGGTCCATCAATCGTGAAGGCCACAGTCGCGCCTTGCTCAATCTCGTGTCGCATCCCCAGCAGCGCACGTACCGCGCCTTTGCTGCTTGAGCCCCGTACTTTCACAAACCCAAATTTGCGAATGATCCGCCCTGTGTATTCGCCATCAAAGCTGTCGCTGCTCATCACTCGAATTTGCAAATTTCTCCAAACATAGATCGCGGGAAATATGCAGCTATGCCAGAACGTCAGGACCAGTGGCTTGGTATCAAGGCTCGGCGGAGCGCCATCTTCATACGAAACCGTCAACTTCATTGTGGGAGCGATCAGGCGAATGACGACCACACCGGCCCAGGTAATCAGCCAAAGTAAAAACCTCTGCCACAAAGTAAACGTGGGCAGGTCAGAAGTTTTTTTCGGCTGAGAATCAGGCTCGCTCACGCGCTTATTGTAACGTCCGGAGAATTCATAGCGTGTGCAGGTAAGCCAACAAGTCAGCAGTCTGCTGGTCATCGAGCACCTGACTGAATCCCGGCATTTTGGCGCGACCCATCTTGATAATTTCGCCCACGCGCTCGTCATTCGCCGGCAACCCGCTGATGCTCAAGTATTGCTTTTTGAAAACACCTTGCAGGCTCGGGCCCTTTTTTCCTCGCGAGGAGTAAGGTTCATGGCATCGATCGCACTGGCGGTCGTACAAATGTCTTCCCGCCACCTGTTGCGGGTTCAATCCAAGTTCGGCGTCGCTTTTGCGCCGCTCGGCTTCGCAACCCAAAAGCAAACTCACCACAGAGACACAGAGGCACAGAGACAACCCACTTACCCAACCCCTCCTACCACTTTCGAGTAGCTCCACTCCGCCTCCGTTCGACGTAAAATTAGATCATAGAGCAAGCCATGCAAGTCTCCGTCAAACGAATCTATGAAAAACCTGCGCGCGTCGATGGCAAGCGTGTACTGGTCGACCGCCTATGGCCACGCGGCATCAGCAAAGACGCAGCCGCACTTCACGCTTGGTTGCGCGAATTGGCCCCATCGGACGAATTGCGTCAGTGGTATCACGCCCGTCCGGATGCGTGGCTCACGTTCCGCAAACGTTATTTGAAAGAACTCAAACGCCCCGAGGCGTCCGGCGATTTGGATCAACTCTACAAACTGGCCCACGAAAGCAAGAAGCTTACTTTGCTGTTTGCCTCCAAGAATGAAGACCGCAACAATGCGATTGTCTTAAAAGACCTGCTGGATGGCATGCGCAAACCTCCTACTGGGACCGGCCCCGGCGCAGTGCGGGCGATGCGTGACCGCCAAGCCAAGCGGATGCCCAGATAAAATGGGCTGGTGATTCTTCGCCCCAGAACTCCAGCGTCACCATCGACAGATTTCGTCCCCGCATGGGATGCGGTCTTGCGCACGCAAAAACAGCCGACAAACGAATGGCAACTGATCGTGCAAGCAGATCACGCTGCTCTTGCCGGGGAAATGGCTAGCAAGAGCGCGAACCCATATTTGCCGAAGCTGGAATCAGAAATCATTCAGGCCATCGCGGTTCACGACGATGGGTGGAAACAGATCGACGACCCCTCAAAGCGTTCTGGCCGTCCGCTTTCGTTTTTCGAGGAAGCTCCAGCAGAAATTTTTCGGGCCTGGAAAGATTCCATTGCCAGTGCAACCCGAATTGCGCCCATCGCCGGGATATTGGTCAGCGAACACTTCTCCCGCATCGCCCGCGACTTCTCTCGTGCCGCAACCACGCCGCCGGAAATCTCGCAGGTGCTGACCACTTTTGTCGAAAGAGAGAACGCTCAACAGGAAGAGTTACGAGAGCAGCAAAGTCGAGATGCGAATGAAATAAACCTTCTGGTCGACGTACTTCAATTCTTTGATCTGCTATCGCTTTACGTGTGTTGTGGGTCGCGCGAGCCGGTGGAATTCCCGCAAAGGTTCAATCGAAAGAACTTTCGCGTGTACCGTAAAGCAGATACATACCGCTTGGAGCCACCTTTGTTTGCAGGTCCGACGAACTTTTCAATCGAGGCAGCGGCATATCCATCGTCGACAACCGCTCAAATTTCTATAGCATTCTCCTGAAAAAGCGCACGAGGATTTAAAATTTAAAGATGCGCTCGGTTTTCGACTGGAACATCGGGACCCGCACACTTTTGCTCGGCAAACGTACGCTGATCATGGGTGTCGTAAACGTCACGCCGGATTCCTTCTCCGACGGCGGCAAGTTCCTGGACAAAGACCTCGCGGTAGAACAAGCGCTGCAACTGATCCAGGATGGTGCCGACATCATCGACATCGGCGGAGAGTCCACCCGCCCCGGGGCAAAAACCAGCGATACTGAAAACCCCATCAAGCCCGGATCTGTCAGCGAACAAGAGGAGCTAGATCGCGTCATCCCTGTCATCACCCTACTGAAACAGGTCGAGCCTAAAGCACTAATCTCCATCGACACCTACAAAGCCAGCGTGGCCCGGGCCGCCGTCGAGGCCGGCGCAGAAATCGTGAACGATATCAGCGGGTTTCTCTGGGACCCCAAAATGCGCAAGACGCTGGCCGAACTCAAGTGCGGTGCAATCCTGATGCACATGCGCGGACGTCCCGAGGAATGGCGCAACCTGCCGCCAGCTCCGGACATCGTCACGCTGGTGAAGCGTGAGCTTTCCGAACGTGTCGATGCTGCCATGATGGCAGGTATAAGGCGGGAGAAAATCGTGCTCGACCCCGGTTTCGGTTTCGGCAAAAATTTTCAGGAAAATTATCCATTACTGAAGAGATTTGAAGAATTCCACGGGTTGCGCTATCCACTTCTAGTAGGGATCTCAAGAAAGTCATTCGTCGGCAGAGCGCTGGCCCGGGACGGCAAAGACGCCGCCATCAATGATCGTATTTACGGAACCCTCGCAGCGGAAACTGTCGCAATTCTGAAAGGCGCGCACATCATTCGTACTCACGATGTCCGGGTTTGTGCCGATGCAGTTCGTATTGCAGATTTAGCAAGTTAACTTAAGGAGAAGCATGTCGTTATTGGGCCTCATAGGAATTTTGGCAGCATTCTGCACCACGATCGCATTCATTCCGCAAATCATCAAGCTGCGCCAACAGGGCGGCAAAGACCTCTCTTACCCCATGTTGTTTCTTTATTTGATTGGAGTCATTCTGTGGCTCGCTTACGGACTGATGCTCCACGCAGCCGCCGTCATCTGGGCCAACGCGTTGGCTGTGCTCTTCGTCACAATCTGTATCGCCTTGAAAGCATCGATCAAAGATAAAAACACAAGCACCTCGGAAAGGCTTCGCATTGCCGTAGATATGGATGAAGTCATCGCCGACAGCTTCAGCAAACATCTGCGCCACTACAACGAACAAACGGGCCAGAACTTGACCCATGAAATAGTCACGCAAAACGGACTAAAGCCCTCGATCCCTGACCAGCACAAAGAAACCTACAACCGTGTTCCCTTCGCGGATAATTTTTTCGGTGATCTCGAAGTGATCGATGGCAGCCGCGCTGCCCTGGAAAAGCTCTCCGAAAAACACGACGTTTTCATCACCAGCGCTGCCATGGACGTACCGACTTCCTTCGACGCCAAGTACAAATGGCTGGAACAGCACTTTCCCTTTATTCCTCCATCTAGGATCGCGTTCTGTGGAGACAAACTCATCATCAATGCCGATGTGCTGATCGACGACCGCTCCCGTCACTTCAAGAAATTCCGTGGAATTGGAATTCTGTTCACAGCGCCGCACAATGCGAAGGAATCCGCGCCGCTCAGGGCCAATAACTGGGAAGAAGTTTTGCAGATTATTGCCAACCACGGACCGAACAAGATCAAGGAGAAGGTACAAGCTAGAACGCTTTCGATGAATCCAGCAGAATCGTAACCGGGCCATCGTTCACAAATTCCACCTGCATCATGGCCTGAAATTTTCCGGTCTCGCAGCGGAGGCCAATAGCACGAATACGCTCGACAAAATATTCGTACAGTTGCCGCGCCCGTTCCGGAGGGGCCGCCGCATCAAACGATGGCCGGTTTCCTTTTACGACGCTTCCATAGAGTGTGAACTGGGAGACGACCAATACCATCCCGCCGACGTCGCCAACTGCGAGATTGATCTTTCCCTTCTCATCATCAAAAACTCGTAACGCAGCGATCTTGTTTGCCAGATAATCGGCGGCAGACTCAGTATCTTCTTTCCCCACTCCCAATAAAACCAACAGCCCTAGCCCGATCTCGCCGGTAACCTCGCCATCGACAGTCACCCGCGCACGGCTCACCCGCTGCACCACGGCTCTCATGGATGCTCACCATACCAAAAATTCTGCGTCTAACACTTCACAAAATTCACAATTGTTTCTCAACAGATTGCCAACTCAAGCACAAGATCAATACAATCGGTGTCCTTCGCGCCACAGGAGATTCTCATGCTGCGTCTCGTAAGGATGACTTTCCAGCACAGTGGGATCCGAAGCTTGGAATTCACGTGACTTGAAGTCGCGGC
>JADMIO011331816.1_pt1 | contig 63724 bp, 69 predicted proteins | sample 8958161 | NCBI WGS metagenome assembly JADMIO01 (sample SAMN16585339, study PRJNA669376) | soil metagenome | isolation source: Crop rotation soil | place: USA: Cullars Rotation, Alabama | collected 2011
CGCGACTTCAAGTCACGTGAATTCCAAGCTTCGGATCCCACTGTGCTGGAAAGGCGTGCAACTGCCCGATGATTCGCCCGTGATCCATTGCGCCAAGCTGGTGGGCGACGACATGTATTTCTGCGACGATATGGGCTGGATGTGCCGGTTTAAAATCTAGTCAACTCTAAAACCGGGACGCGTCGTCACATAAGACGAATCCACCTGCGAGATGCTCGAGCAGCCCAGCAGCTTCAGGGTGCGGACAATGTCGGCACGAAAAATATCGATGGCACGCTGAATGCCCGCATCGCCCGCCGCCGCCATGCCGTAAGCATAACCGCGCCCCAGCAACACCGCCTTGGCGCCAAGCCCCATCGCTCGCACCACATCGGCGCCGCGGCGGATACCGCCGTCGAATAGCACCTCGGTCTTATCGCCGACAGCTTCGACGATGCCCGGCAAGACGCGCAAACTACCCGCCACGCCATCGAGCTGGCGGCCGGCATGCGTCGAGACCACAATGCCTTGCGCGCCCGCATCGACCGAGCGCTTGGCGTCATCGGCGGTCATCACGCCCTTGATGACGATAGGCCCGCTCCATAGCTCGCGAATCCATTTGAGATCGGTCCAGGAGACTTGCGCCGATTCCAGCGCCGCCGCGACGTCAATCGCCGCCAAGGGACCGGACTCCGGCACCACGATATTGGGGAAAGGCCGGGACATGCCGTCGAGAATAAAACCGGTCAGCCAGCAGGGATGGGCCAGGATGTTGGGCAGATACGGAATCTTGGCGAAGGGATTTTTGCCCATCAGCGGCTTCATGCCATTGCGGATGTCGCGCTCGCGATTGCCCGCCACCGGCGTGTCGATGGTGACGAAGAGCGCCTTGTAGCCAGCAGCCTTGGCGCGGGCGATTGAGCCCTCGGCGGCGCCGCGCCCGCCCGCAAGATATAGTTGATAAAAGGTCGGACCCGCCGACTGGGCTTTCACATCTTCGATGGGATGTCCCGACATGGTGGAGAGAATATAGGCGGTGCCGTTGGTGCCGGCGGCCTTTGACGCCGCCAGTTCGCCGCGCGGATGCATCAGGCGCGAATAGCCGATCGGCCCCAATAGGAACGGCAGGTCGAGCTTTTCGCCCAACACGGTCACGCCGAGATCGCAAGACGGGGTCGCGACCGCAAAACGCGGCTTGAAGATCACTTCCTTGAAGGCCGCTTCACTGTCCTTCAGCGTAATCTCATCGTCCGCCGCGCCGTCCAGATAGTCGAACACCGCATCTGGCAGGCGCGCGCGCGCCAGATCGCGCAAGTCCGTGATATTGACGGCAGAGGCAAGCGACATGAGATGGTCCGTTGAAAACTGGGCCGTTTATGCCCGCAAAAACCTTTGTTTAAAAGTCCGGCAAACCTTTCGGTCTCTCAGAATGCGGAATGACCGGTCTGGGCCCGCCCCAGTACCAGGGCATGGATATCGTGGGTGCCTTCATAGGTGTTGACGGCTTCCAGATTGAGCATATGCCGCACCACATGATAGCCATCGGCCACGCCATTGGCGCCGTGCATGTCGCGCGACTGCCGCGCAATCTCCAGCGCCTTGCCGGCATTGTTGCGTTTGAGCAGGCTGATGGCTTCCGGCGCCAGCTTGTCTTGCTCCATCAGCCGTCCGGCCTGCAGGCACGCCAGCAATCCCAAGGTGATTTCGGTCTGCATGTCGGCAAGCTTTTTTTGGTAGAGCTGGGTGGCGGCCAGCGGGCGGCCGAATTGTTGCCGCTCCAAGCCATAGCTGCGCGCCGCATGCCAGCAGAATTCCGCCGCCCCCATCGCACCCCAGGCAATGCCCTGGCGCGCATGATTGAGGCAGGAGAATGGACCCTTTAGCCCTTCGACATCCGGCAGCAAACGATCCTCTGGAATTTCGACATCGTTCATGGCGATCTCGCCCGTCACACTGGCGCGCAACGAGAATTTGCCGTCGATTTTCGGCGTCGAAAGACCCTTGTCGCCGCGCTCCAAGACGAAGCCGCGAATTTTCTCATCCAGCCTGGCCCACACCACCAGAACATCGGCAATCGGCGCGTGGGTGATCCAGCTTTTGCTTCCCGAAAGCAGAAAGCCGTTTTTGCCGCGGCGAGCACGGCTTTGCATGGCGCCGGGGTCGGATCCCGCGCCCGGCTCCGTCAAACCAAAGCAACCGACCCATTCGCCGGACGCCAGTTTGGGAAGATATTTCTGCCGTTGCTCTTCGCTGCCGAAAGCGTGGATTGGGTGCATCACAAGACTGGACTGAACCGATAGCGAAGAGCGGAAAGCGGAATCCACCCGTTCGAACTCGCGCGCGATCAGGCCATAGCCCACTGGCGAAACGCCGCCGAATTCCGGCAAGCTGCTGCCCAACAACCCCAGCGCACCCATTTCCCGTAACAAGCCGCGATCGAACTGTTCGCTGCGGTGCATGTCCTGCACCAAGGGCATCAAGCGCGATTGGCCGAAACCCCGTGCGCTGTCGCGCACCAGCCGCTCTTCCTCGCGCAAGGAAGCTTCCAGCAAAAACGGATCGGCCCAATCAAATGCGGGCCATATCTGTGGCATATCCCAGCCCATGGCGACCGAAAGGCGTCATGCCTTTCATCGGCGCAGCATACCGCCATCCCCGCGCCGCCCGCAAAGGGCCGGATCAAGCCTTATTTACCGTCTCGCGAGAAAATCCAGTCCGCCACATCCTTGTCCACGCTCTCGCCGTCCAGATCGCGCAGCAACATGTGATAACCATGCTCATAATGTTTGACGGTCGCCCGGGACCCCAGGGCCGCAACCACCGCCTGGGTCGGTTTTGCGGGAATGATCTGGTCGTTGGCGCCATAAAGAAACAGGATCGGCGGCGCAGTGTGGATCGCTTGCGGCGCAGTGCGCGCCTCATCCATCAGATTGACCAGCCCAAACAGCGTGTCGGTACGGGTCTTTTTCTGAAACAGCGGGTCTTTTCCCAGCGCGATCAGCATCGGCACATTGTCGGAGGGCACAATTTTCACCACCGACTTGGCGGCATTGTTGGACAGGATCATGCCCGGCACCAAATGCGCCCCCAGGAACAAAGCGGCACGATAAGTCAGCGGCATGTCGCCCCGCGACCAGACCGCAGGGGCGACCAGGATGACGCCATCGGCGTTTGCGAGTTGCCCAGACCCTAAAGCCGTCAGCACCACCGCGCCGCCCATGCTTTCGCCCAGCGCAAAGACCGGTACGCCGGGATAGCGCGCCCGCGCCGCGGCAATCGCATCTTTAAGATCGGCGCGCATGGTTTCGGCCCCGGCCCAAATGCCCGGATTGGCGCTCAGTCCGAAGCCCCGCTGGTCATAGGCGAGCGTGGTGATGCCCAGTTTGGCCCACACTTTTCCCGGCATATCGAAGGCGTTGGAATAGTCGCTCATGCCATGCAACGCCACGATCACCGCGCGTGGCTTTCCGTCGGCTTCCCAGTGGCGCAGCGGCAATTTTGTGCCATCGCGCGCCAGGATCGCGTCTTCCGCCACGATGGGGATCACGCCGCCATCCAGGGGCGGTGCAAAACCGGGTGCACAGCCAAACAGAATAAGCAAAGCGAACAAGGACAAGAGGCGCACATCACACCCGTAGACTTTGCGGCATGGCCGGAAAGGCTTGATCGCGCAATACCAACATGCTGGTCACCACAATATGATCCACCCGCGTCTCATCCTTGCCGAAAGGCAGCACCGCGCTTTCATAATAAAGAAACTGGGCATCGGGCATGTCCTCGCCAACCCAGCCGCGATAATAAAGCGGCTCGCAGCCCGAACGCACCATTTCATACAGCATCTTAAGTCCCAGTCCGAAGCGCGGCGTCGTGGCAATGATCTCGCTGAGACGCTGGCCGGAGAAATCTTCGCCAAAACCGGCCACCAGAGCTTCGCCCACATGGAGGTATTCATAGTCGGCGCCGTCTTCCAGCACCCGCAGCAGGAGGGCGTGGGAGCCGACCTGCTCCAACACACTGCCAGGGTCGGCCGGAAACCGCCGCGCCCCCTTGAGCCGTTTCCAGCGCGCATCGGCGCGCTGGACCACCGCCGCTTCCAGCAGGGCAATATCGACAATCTCGCCGGACGAGGTTCGCGGAATCCAGAAGTCCACCATGGGACCAGCTTAACGCAATAAATTTAAAGCGGTAGCAGCCCGATCATGGCGCCGGAAAGGGCGCTGGCCAAGGTTCCCGCCACCAAGGCTTTCAAGGCAAGCGACACCACCTCGTTGCGGCGCTCCGGGATCAGGGCACTCATGCCGCCGATCAGAATGCCCACACTGCCCAAATTGCCGAAACCGCACAAAGCATAGACCATGATTTGGGTACTGCGCGGATCCAGCGTGCCCGCTGGCATGGCGGCAAGGCGCAAGTAGGCGACAAGTTCATACAGGATCAGTTTTATTCCCATCAGCTCGCCGGCAACCCCAGCTTGAGACCAAGGTACGCCCAGCAGCCAGACCAGCGGCGAGAATATCCAGCCCAGCACGCGCTCCAAAGTCAGCGGCGCGCCCCAGACCGGCGGCAGTTGCGCCAGAATGATGTTGGCCAGCGCCACCAAAGCGGTGGTGACGATCAGTATGGCGATGATCTGTAAATAAAGCTTAAGTCCATCCTCGGTGCCGCGCGCCATGGCGTCCATGGTGGAGCGGTAACGCACGCTTTCTTCCTGCTGAGTGAGCTCGGTCTCCGCTGGGCCCGGCACCATGATGCGCGCAATCAGAATGCCCGCCGGAAGCGACATGAAGGACGCCACCAGCAAATGACCCGGCGCACCGGGCAGTACGTTTTTTAGAATTGTAGCGTAAAGCACGAAAACCGTACCCGCGATCACGGACAGACCCACAGTCATCAGGATGAAAAGCTCGGTGCGGTTCATCCGCGCCATATAGGGGCGGACAACCAACTGGCCCTCGATATTGCCCAGGAACACCATTGAAGCGGCGGAGAGAGCGACCGCACCGCCCAATCCGACGGTTTTTTTCAATCCCCGCGCCAGGATGCGCACAATGAAGGGCGTGATTCCCCAATACCAAAGCATCGCCGCCAAAGCGGAGATCACCATAACCAAAGGCAAAATGGTGAAAGCCAGATTGACCAGAAGGACGGGATTGGTGACAGCGAAAGGCGTTGGCCCCGCCCCCATATAGCCAAACACAAAGCTGGTGCCGGCATTGGTTGCGGCTGTCACCGCCATGACGGCCCCGTTCAGGCCATACAGCGCGTCGCGCGCCACCGGCGCTTTGAGCAGCAACAATGCGATTGCTGCTTGCAGCGCCAAGGTGCCCAGCACCATGCGCCAGGAAAAAACCTTGCGGTCTTCCGAAAAAAACCAGGCACAGCCAATAATTGCGCAAACGCCTAGCGCTGATTGAAGATGCGGCAACAGGTTCGCCCCCGCCCGATGTCCCGCAAGAACGCTACACAATTCCGCATCCGGCGGCCATGGCATGACAGAAGAACGCACACAGACTAGAGTCGCGCAGGAGGGGAAACGGATGACCGGAAAACCGGGACGGATCGCGGCGCTGGCGGGGGCACGGGCTTTTCCGCCGCTGATGGTGGTGATGTACCACTTCAGCGAAGGCCATCACTATAGCGGTTGGCGGCCTTTGGATTTTCTGGCCACGCGCGGCTATTTGTGGGTGGAGTTTTTCTTTGTTCTGTCCGGCTTCATCCTGGCCCATGCCTATTGGTCGCGGTTGAACGAACTGTTGCGGATATCCGGCTATATCGCCTTCCTGCGGGCGCGCTTGATCCGCCTCTACCCCTTGCACCTGTTCATGCTGCTTTTGCTGTTGGTGTTTGTGATCGGCCTGCGCGCGCTGGCGGCGCAAGGCGGCTATCTTTCGATCTTCGATCTCAAATACCATCAGGATGTCAGCGTCAAAGGATTTGTGCTCAGCCTGTTTCTGGTTCACGCCTGGAGCATTGATGGCCTGAACATCATGCGCAGCCTGACTTGGAATGGCGTATCTTGGTTCGTCAGCGTCGAATTCGCTCTCTGCCTGCTGTTTCCGCCATTGCTATGGCTTGCCGAAGGCAGGCTATGGCGGGGTTTTGCTTTTATCGCGGCAGGCTTGGCAGGCCTACTGACACTGCTTTTCACCTCGCGCTATGGGCTGGATATTACTTTTCACAATGGCGTGCTGCGCGGCGTATGCGATTTCACCATCGGCATCGGTATGGCTGTTCTGTTCCGGCGCTTAAAGCCGCACGACCGCGTGCCGGAATGGATGCATTCTTTGTTGCAAATTCTGTTGCTGTCCCTTCTGGCCTATATCGTCACCCATACCGGTTGGTCGCATACCAGAATGGATATTTTCACCGTCCTGCCGCTGATGCTTATGATCTTTGCCCTGGCCTTCGATCGCGGCATCCTGGCGCGGGCGCTGCAAACACGCTTGCCGCAGCGGATGGGCGAATGGTCTTATGCCATCTATCTGGGCCAGACCGCCTGGCTGCTGGCCATCCGCTTTTTCGAACAGCGCCTCTATCCCTCGGATGATGCGATAGTGCTAGGCACCCGTTTTGCCAACTTGATCTGGTGGCTGGAACCGCTGGGCCTGGTGACAATCTGTGTCTTGTGGGGCGGATTGCTGGCGGAATGGATTGAACTGCCTATCGCCGAGAAATTGCGTAAGCGTTTGGGCCGCCGCCTTGACCCGCAAAGCATCCCGACGCCATCCTAGCCCGGCCAGACTGCGAGGACACGATGACCACTTCCTTCAAAGATAAAGTTGCCATTGTCACAGGTGCCGGTGGCGGATTGGGGCGGGCGCATGCCCTGCATCTGGCCAAGCTGGGCGCCAAGGTGGTGATCAACGATTTGGGCGGATCACTTGATGGCAGCGGCGGCAACTCCCAAGCCAGCGAAAAAGTGGTGGCCGAAATCATAGCCGCCGGCGGCGAAGCCATCGCCAATGGGGCGTCGGTCAGCGACGATGCCGGCGTCGCCCATTTGGTGAAACAGACCATGGACAAATGGGGCCGCATCGATGTCCTGATCGCCAATGCCGGCATTCTGCGCGACAAAAGCTTCGGCAAGATGGAACTGAAGGATTTCACCGCCGTCATGGACGTACACTTGCTGGGCACGGTCAAACCTTGCAAGGCGGTGTGGGAGATCATGAAAGCCCAAAGCTATGGCCGCATCGTGGTCACCACCTCGTCCACCGGCATGTACGGCAATTTCGGCCAGACCAATTATGGTTCCGCCAAGGCGTCGCTGATCGGGTTCATGAATTCGCTGAAACTGGAAGGCGCCAAGGACAATATCAAAGTGAATGCCATTTGCCCGGTGGCGGCCACCCGCATGACCGAAGCCTTAATGCCCCCGGCGGTGCTGGAAATGCTCAAACCCGAATTTGTCTCGCCCGCCGTCGCTTATCTGGCCTCGGACGCAGCGCCCACCGGCGTGATTCTCACCGCCGCGGCCGGCGTCTTCGCCGCCGCCCAATTGGTGGAAACGGACGGCGTCAATCTGGGCACCCATGCCAGCGCCGACGATATCGCGGCGCATTTCGCGGAAATTTCAGACTGGTCGACGGCCAAACATTACGGCCAGGGCGGCGAGCAAAGCGCAAAATTCCTCGCCCGCGTTCAGGAAAAGCCGGTCTTGGGCTAGCAAAGAAATATCAAGAAAAAATTTTGCGCATAGCCGCGAAATGACTCTTGCGAGACGATGGGTTTTTGCCGCACGCTCGCTGCATGGACGACCTACGCGGCTTGACGGTTCGCACGGCCCGGCCTGAAGACGCCGCAGACTTGGCGCGCATCTATATCGAATCCTGGCAAGACACTTATGCGGGCGTGATTTCCCACACGCTGCTGAGCGCGATGTCGTTGCGCACCCACACCGCGCGCTGGCAAGCGACGATCAAAGCCATGGAAAAAAATTCCGGCATCGCGCTGGTTGCGGAAGCCGCGCAATTCGGCGTCATTGGACTTTGCAGCCTGGGTAAAGCGCGCGATAGCGGCCTGGGCTATGACGGTGAAATCTATACGCTTTATGTCGATCCGGTTTTTCTGGGGCGTGGCACGGGCCGCGCTTTGCTGACCGGCGCTTTCGAAGCGCTCAAGGAGCGCAAAATGCGGTCCTGCCTGATCTGGGCGCATGCCCATAACAATGCCTGTTTCTTTTACGAAGCCATGGGCGGACGCCGCGTCGCCATGCGAACCACAAGGCTGCTCGGAGAATTGACGCCGGAGACCGGCTTCGGCTGGAAGCATCTGGCGACCCGTAAACCGGCGCGCCCGATCCAATCGCGTTCCGATCAGCCTTAAGCCCGCCCAGCGATCAGTTCGGCTGCGCCGTGCCGCAGTTGCAGACAATCTCTGGCGGCAAATTCAGCGGAATACGCGGGCGGCGGTGAAAGCCCTCCGGCAAGGCGATCAGGACCTTACCGCCCGATGGCGGCATTTCCCACGTCGCCATGCCACTGCGAAAGCATTTGCGGCAACGCAAAAGTTTTTCGACATGTCCATCCATGCCGCAATGCTAGAAACAAAGACGGGCAAAATTTTGACGCGTACATGCAATTTTATTGAGTTTGGCAGAATGCGATTAAGCGCCGTTTTCCACCAATCAAATGGTTTCGCTTGGCGGCGCGGTGAAGCGGTCGTCTTGAATGTCTCCGGTATTGCGCACATTGGCTGGCTCAAAACACAAAATTTCCGCCTCCTGATCGGCGACGGTGCGATGCTCGGTTCCGCGCGGCACGACGCAGCAATCGCCCGGCCCCATCTCTACGATGCGATCGCGGAACTCCACCCGGAAACGGCCTTTCCATACCAGGAAAAATTCATCCTCCGCTTCGTGACAGTGCCAAGGAAACTCGCCCTGAACCTTGATCAATTTGATCTCTTGACCGTTAAGCGCGGCAATAATCTTGGGCCGCCAATGGTCCTGGAACAGGCTGAACTTGTCATCGAGATTGACCTTGTTCACAGATCTTTAGGCCTTACAAATTCGACCAACTTGCCCGCGCCTTGCGCGAGATCGCGCCAGCGCCCGACATCGAAGTCCAACACCGCCAGGGTACAGGTGGGAAACTTCTCCTCCAGCGCCTCATGCCGCGCCCGCTCCTTGCGCCGGACCGGTTCGCGCGCGAGCAGCGCGGCGGTGGCTTCCAGACCGGGATTATGGCCGACAATCATCAGCGCGGAAACCGAGACCGGCGCGGCGCGCACCGCCGCCAATATCTTGGCCGGTTCGGCCAAATAGAGCGTGTCGCGATACTCGACCTCGCTTGTGATCTCATGCAGCAGCAGCTCGGCGGTCTGGGTGGTGCGAGCCGATGCCGAACAAAGGATCAGGTCGGGCACATAGCTGCTTTCGCGCAGATAGCGCGCCATCGTGCTGGCGTCCTGCATGCCGCTGAGCATCAAGGTCCGCTCGAAATCCTCGATACCGGATTCAGCCGGCACCGCTTTGGCATGCCTGAGCAGAAACAGCCGTTTCATAGGGTGACTTCAGACCCGCGAATCCCGCATAAAGCTTATGTGCTTGACCCATGGGGGGCAACGGGGCCACAAAAACGGCCTTAAAGGACAAGACGTTATAGGAGCTCGGCGAGAGCCGGAGCGGCAACTTAGATGGCTACCAACAAAAAACCGGGCAAATGGCGCAAGCGCACCTTGGCGGTGCGCGGCGGACAGGTCCGCTCCGCTTTCCAAGAGACTTGCGAGCCGCTGATCTTCACCGCCGGTTACGCCTATGAGGCGGCTGAGGAAGCCGAAGCCCGCTTCAAGGGCGAGAGCCCGGGCTACCAATATAGCCGCATCGCCAACCCCACCGTGTCCATGTTCGAGGAGCGTATGGCGCTGTTGGAGGGCGCGCCCGTGGCGCGCGCCACCGCCACCGGCATGGCCGCCGTCACGGCCGTGTTCCTGGCAGGATTGAAAGCCGGCGACCATGTCGTGTCCGCCAACGCCCTGTTCGGCTCTTGCCGTTACGTGATGGAAACGGTGCTGCCGCGCTTTGGCATCAGCTGCAGCTTTGTGGAAGGCAGCGACTTGGCGGCCTGGCAGGAGGCGATGCGCCCTGAAACCAAATTGCTGTTTGTGGAAACGCCCGCCAATCCGACATTGGCGATTGTCGACATCGCGGCGGTGGCGAAAATCGCGGACAAAGGCGGCGCGCGTCTTATCGTGGACAATGCTTTCGCCAGCCCCGCCCTGCAGCGCCCCATGGAATTGGGCGCTCATATCGTGGTGCATTCCTCGACCAAATTCATTGACGGTCAGGGCCGCGCCCTGGGCGGCGTAATCCTGTGCCGCCAGGATTTCCTGGATGAAAATCTGAATCTGTTCTTGCGCAACACCGGACCCAGCTTGAGCCCCTTCAATGCCTGGCTGCATCTCAAAAGCCTTGAGACTCTGGAGCTGCGCATGAAACAGCATAGCGAGAATGCGCAGCGGATCTCGGATTTTCTCAGTCAGCAGAAAAAAGTGATCAAGGTCCTCTACCCGTTCCATCCCGATCATCCCCAGCACAATCTTGCCAAGGCGCAGATGGATGGCGGCGGCGGCGTGGTGGCCTTCGAAGTCGAAGGCGGTAAAGCCGCGGCGTTCAAATTGGCCAACGCGCTACAACTGATCGACATCTCCAACAATCTGGGCGATGCCAAGAGTCTCTTGACCCATCCTGAAACCACTACGCATCAGAAAATGACTCAGGCGGCGCGCGACGCTGCCGGGGTGACCAGCGGGTTGCTGCGTCTGTCGGTCGGACTGGAAGATACCGACGATCTTTGCGAAGATTTAGAGCAAGCCCTGAAGGTGGCTTAGAATGGCTGAGCATCGCATCGCGCTGAATTGGCAGAAGGGCGATGTGCCTTTCACTTATGATACCTATTCCCGTAACCACACCATCCACTTCAAGGATGGCCTGGAAACCCTCACCACGTCCGCTTCGCCCGTCTATAAAGGCGATGGCACCAAGGCCGACCCCGAAGACTTGCTGGTGGCAGCGCTGTCCTCATGTCACATGCTCAGCTTCCTCGCCATTGCCGCAAAGAAAAAACTGACGGTCCATTCTTACCAAGACGATGCGGTCGGCTTTCTGGAAAATGACAATGGTCTGTTATGGGTGACGCGCGTAATCCTCAGGCCGCGGGTGGAAATCGATACCGACGCCGAAACCCTGGCGCATATTCACCATCTGGCGCATGAAGCCTGCTTCATCGCCAATTCCGTGAAAACACAGGTTTCCGTGGAACCGCGCTAACCTTGCGCTTAATTGCCGCTTGCGCCGCCAGCCGCGCCACCCGATAATTACCTCCATGTACGAGATCGAAAGATACCATGATGCCTTTGGTCACCAGTATGAGCTGGAGACCAGGCGCATTCGCGTGGCGGTGCGTCCCGCCTATCTCGACGATCAGTCCTGCCCCGAAGAAGACCGCTATGTCTGGTCTTATACGGTTACCATCGAAAATCGCGGCACCGAGCCGGTGCAACTGCTCTCGCGCTACTGGAGCATCGTGGACGGCACAGGCCGGATGCAGGAAGTGCGCGGCCCCGGCGTGGTCGGCGCCCAGCCGATGATCGCGCCGGGCGAAAGTTTCCAGTACACCAGCGGCTGCCCGCTGGAGACCGCGTCCGGCTCCATGAGCGGCCGTTATCAGATGATGAGCGCTTCGGGCGAGAGTTTTGAGGCGGAAATCCCGGCTTTTCTGCTGGAAAGCCCCTACGAACGGCGCCAGATTCACTAAGCCCTGTTTATCTTATGGTTGAAAGACGCCGCCATCGGCGCGTTAATTGCTTTTCATTTCAGGCCAGCCATGTCCCCCACCGATTACACCGATCCCTGCGGTAAGACCTCTCCCAACCGTCCCAGCCGCGAAGACGCCGAACAAGCGGTGCAGACCCTGCTGCGCTGGGCAGGCGACGACCCTTCCCGCGAAGGCCTGCGCGATACGCCTGCCCGTGTCGCAAAAGCGTTCGAGGATTGGTTCTCCGGTTATGACCAGGATCCCGAAGCCTATCTGGCGCGCACCTTCGAGGAAGTGGCGGGCTATGACGATATGGTTATCCTCAAGGACATCCGCTTCGAAAGCCATTGCGAGCATCATCTTGCGCCGATCATCGGCCGCGCCCATGTCGGCTATCTGCCGACCAATCGCGTGGTGGGCATTTCCAAACTGGCGCGCGTGGTGGAAGCTTTCGCCCGCCGCCTGCAAGTGCAGGAAAAGATGAACGCCCAGATCGCCCACTGCATCCAGAAGGTGCTCAAGCCCAAGGGCGTGGCGGTGGTGATCGAAGCGGCGCATCAATGCATGACCACGCGCGGCGTTCACAAGACTGGCGTTACTATGGTGACGTCCACCATGTTGGGCGCGTTCCGCGACAATTCCGATACGCGGCGCGAATTCCTCAACATTATCGGCAATCCCGCGTCGCGTTCAGAGGGTTAGAGAAGAGCCGATCATGTCCGCCGCGCTTGACCTTGTCCGCGACTTGATCGCCTTCGACACCACCAGCCGCGACTCCAATCTCAAACTGATCGACTATGCCCAAACGCTGCTGGAAAAAGCCGGCGCGCGTTGCCGCCGCTCTTACAATGCCGAGGGCGACAAGGCCAACTTGTTCGCCACCATCGGGCCCGATGGTGACGGTGGCTTTGTCCTGTCGGGCCATACCGATGTGGTGCCGGTGGACGGCCAGGACTGGTCATCCGATCCTTTCAAGCCGCAAGTGCGCGACGGCAAGCTGTATGGCCGCGGCGCTTGCGATATGAAGGGCTTTGTCGGCACCGCCCTGGCGCTGGCGCCCGAGATTGCCAAGGCAAAGCTGAAACGCCCCGTTCATTTCGCGCTGTCTTATGACGAGGAAGTGGGCTGCGTCGGGGTTAAGGGCCTGCTGGACGATTTGAAGGCGCAAAACCTCAAACCCGCTTTGGCGATCATCGGCGAACCGACCTTGATGACCATCGTCGGCGCGCACAAAGGCGGCGCCAAGTTAATTACCCGCTGTTGCGGGCGGGAGCATCATTCCAGCGGCCCGGAAAAAGGCGCCAATGCGGTAATGATGGCGGGCGAATTCGTGACGCTGCTGGACAGCGTATGGGACGAACTGCGCGCCGACACGGATCCGCGCTTTGACCCGCCCCATTCCACGGTGCAGGCGACCGTCATTCATGGCGGCACCGCCGTGAATATTCTGGCCAAAGAAGCGGAGGTGACCTGGGAATACCGCGCCCTGCCCGATCGCGATGCCAATCAGATTGTCGCCCGGGTCAAAGACCGCGCCGAGACCGAAGTCTTGCCCAAATACCGGCGCCGCGCAGCGGAAGCAAAATTCGACACCGTGCTGCATGCCCAATATCCCGGCTTGGTGATGGACGAAGATTCCCCAGCCGTCCGTCTGGCGCGGGAATTGACCGGGGCCAACCGCGTGGAAGCGGTGGCCTATGGCACCGAAGCGGGTCATTTCCAGTCTTACGGAATTCCCGCGGTGATCTGCGGCCCAGGTTCGATCGATCAAGCGCACAGGCCGGACGAGTTTTGCGCACTGAGCGAATTGGAAGCCTGCGAAACCTTCCTGCGTAAAGTCATCGCGAAAGCTTCGGCCTAGGCCAACAAGTCCGGCCCGATCTCATGCGTCTTGCCGCAAAACTCGCACCTGGCTCTAATAACGCCATCGGGATCGGCCAACCCAGCCCGTTCTTCCGGCGCATAACCTCTCAGCACTTGCGTGATGCGGCTGGCGTCGCAATCGCAGCGGAAAACCACCGGCTCGGGCGGCTGCACCCGCACCTCGTCTTCATGGAACAGGCGCCATAACAAAGTTTCCGGCGCAAGGCTGGTATCGACCAGTTCGATATCTTCCACCGTCTTCAGCAGCAAGGACAGACGATCCCAGTCATCGGACCGGCTTTCGATACCGGCCTTGGCGGACTCCGGCGTCATTTGCAACATGATGCCGCCTGCGCGCCAATGCGGCGCGGGATCGCCTGCAAGATAAAGCGGCGCGGCGGCCAGCTTGATCACCGTGGGAAGCTGTTCGCTTTGCGCAAAATAGGTTTCGGCGGATGCGCCGATACCGTCGGATGAAAGCTCGACAATGCCTTGATAGGTCTTGCCGCCCATCTTGGGCTCGATGGTGATGGCGAGCGCACCCTTGCCCGCGAGTGTGGCGAAATCTTTATCCGCCACAATGTCAAAGCGCGCCGCATCGAGCCTGGCATAGCCGCGCACGCCGCGAGGACGATTTTCGTCCGCGCCATAATAGTCGGCGGTCACCAGATCCAGCGGGCCGTCACCCTTAGTCTGGACGGTCAGGCGGCCATCCAGCTTCAGCGCGGTTCCCAAAAGCGCGCCCAGCGCCACCGCTTCACCCGCAACCCGCGCGGCGGCTTCGGGCAAAGCATGCGCGCCCAGCGCCCGCGCCGAGGCCGCATCCAGGCGGACCAGCCGTCCGCGAACGCCCGCCTTGGCGATGTCAAAAGGCAGGACAAAGTCGCCATAGGGCGAGGGTTGGGAATCCATCTTGTCAGGCATTTTGGCTATATGGCGCTGAAACCGTTCGGGTTCAACCCGATACGGCTATCCAAGAGCCCAAGCCAGGATGGCCTTCTGGGCGTGCAGGCGATTTTCCGCCTCATCGAACACCACCGATTGGGGGCCGTCGATCACCTCGTCGGTGACCTCATCGCCGCGATGGGCCGGCAGACAATGCATGAAGATGGCGTCCTTTTTGGCCCGCTTCATCAGCGCGCCATTCACCTGAAAGGGCTTGAGCAAATTTTGCCGCTTGGTGGCATTGTCATCGCCCATCGACACCCAAGTGTCGGTGACCACGCAATCGGCGCCTTCCGCGGCAGCATCCGCATCGGTGGTGAAATGCACCAATCCGCTGGACGCGGCCCAGTCGCGGGTTTCCAAGTCCACCGTCAATTCCCGGGGCGAAGCGACATTCAAAGTGAAACCAAATTTCACCGCCGCATGGACCCAACTGGTCAGCACATTATTGCCGTCGCCGCTCCAGCACACTTTGGCGCCCGCGATAGAACCTTTATGTTCCTCATAGGTCAGGATATCCGCCATAATCTGACAGGGATGGGACCATTTGGTCAGGCCGTTGATCACGGGAATTGAGGCATTGGCGGCCAGGTCTTCGACCATCTCATGGTCGAGCAACCGGATCATCACGGCATCGACATAACGCGAAATCACCCGCGCCGTATCGGCGATGGTTTCCTCGCGCGCCAACTGCATCTCATTGCCGGTCAGCATCAAAACCCCGCCGCCCAATTGCCGCGCCGCCATGTCGAAAGAGATGCGGGTACGGGTGGACTGCTTATCGAAAATCATCGCCAGCACCTTGCCGTTCAGCGGCTGGTCCGTGTCGGGCACGCCTTTGGCCAGGCCGCCACGCGCCAGCTTGCGCTTTTTGGCGTCGGCGATAATGGCCTTCAAGGTGGCGCTGTCGTGATCCGACAGGTCCAGGAAATGGCGGGGCTTGTTCTTCAGTGGCGCATTCATTGTGCGGCAGCCTTTTGCGCTTCCATCTGGGAAGCGGTCTTGTTCAACAGTTCAATACCCTCGCGGGCTTCGGTTTCGCTCAAGGTCAAAGGCGGCAACATGCGCACCACATTGTCGCCCGCCGGCAAAACGATCAGGCCATTGGCCCGCGCCGCATTGATGAAGTCAGCGCTGGGCGTTTTCATTTTGAGCCCGACCATCAAGCCTTGGCCGCGCACGCTTTCAAACATGCCGGGATGACCCGCCACCAGCGCGCCCAATTGTTGATGCAGGTAATTGGCGACTTTATTGACGTGATCCAAAAAACCCGGCTCCAAAATCATGTCGATGGCTTCATTGCCCACCGCCATGCCCAAGGGATTGCCGCCATAGGTGGTGCCGTGGGTACCCACCGTCATGCCTTTGGCGGCGTCTGCCGTCGCCAACACCGCGCCGACAGGGAACCCGCCACCCAAAGCCTTGGCCACCGTCATGATGTCAGGCGCAAAGCCCAGCCAGTCATAGGCGAAGAATTTGCCGGTGCGGCCCAGGCCAGTCTGAATCTCGTCGAAGATCAGCAGCAGGCCTTTGTCGTCGCACAACTTGCGCAAGGCGCGCAGGAACTGCGGCGTGAAGACCCGCACACCGCCCTCGCCTTGCATCGGCTCGATAATGATGGCGCCAGTCTGCGGTCCGATCACTCTGTTGACCGCATCCAGATCGCCGCCTGCGACTTGGTCGAAACCGGGCATGCGCGGACCGAAACCTTCGAGATACTTCTCATTGCCGCCGGCATTGATGGCGGCATAGGTGCGGCCATGAAAGGCGCCCTCGAAGCTGACGATGTGAAAGCGCTCGGGATGGCCGTTTGCAAAGTGGTAGCGCCGCGCCATCTTGATGGCGAGTTCGATCGCCTCGGTGCCCGAATTGGTGAAGAAGGCGGTGTCGGCGAAGGTATTGGCGACCAGCTTCTTGGACAGGCTTTCCTGCCCCGGCACCCGGTAAAGGTTTGAGGTGTGCCACAGCTTGCCCGCCTGCTCGGTCAGGGCCTTCACCAGCCTGGGATTGGCATGGCCGAAGGCGTTCACCGCGATACCCGCACCGAAATCCAGGTATCGCTTGCCATCCTCGGCGAAAAGGTAGGAACCCTCGCCACGGACGAAGGCGATATCCGTCCGGTTATAGGTGGGAAGCAAAGCCGGGAACACGAGCAGTCTCCTTATTTTTTTGGGCGGTCCGGCTCTCGCCTAACGCCCTTGTTGAAGGGGCGGTCCGGCTCTCGCCTAACGCCCTGCTTAGATTGAAATAAAAATACAAATCGGGTGTGAGGGAGCACGTTATCTGCCTTCCGTGACGCTCCGACAACCCCGCCGCCGTCATCGCAGTCCCGCTTTCACCCCTCGCCAACCCTTCCGATGGGTTCAGAACAGGTGGAATCATGTGGACAAGGCCCCCGGGACACCCCGTAAAGCTTGTACGACTCAGAGGCAGGGATACTGTATCTAGTGACCGGGGGGTTGCTAGAAATCATCCGGCAGCCAGGAGCGAGAGCGATGACGCAGGCAAATTGGTCGGATGACCGGGTTGAGCAGCTCAAGACATTGTGGACCGAGGGCCTCTCGGCCAGCCAAATCGCCCGCGCCTTGGGCGGGGTCACCCGCAACGCGGTAATCGGTAAAGTCCATCGCCTGGGCTTGGCGGGCCGCGCCAGCCCGTCGCGCAGCGAACGGCCGCGCATGCCGATGACCCCCAAGGTGCCCAGCGTCCGCAGCCATGTGCCGGCCGCCCCCATCGTGGAGGAAGATCCCCTGCAACTGGAAGACGGCAGCCACGCCACGGTCCTGACCATCAGCGACCGCATGTGCCGCTGGCCTATCGGCGACCCTGCCGGTTCGGAATTCCACTTTTGCGGTCATAGCCCCAAATCCGGCTCGCCCTATTGCGAAGCCCATGCCCGCAAGGCCTATCAGCCGCAACAGGCCCGCCGCGACAGTAAGGACAACAAGGGCCGCATGGCTGGGTGAGCCGTGTTCTGCCGCGCATCTGCGCGGCGGACAAAACGATCCGGTGGATCGTTTTGAACGGCGAACGCCGCGAGCTTAGGCGAGCGGCCGGAGAGTTGTCGAAATCCTGCTCCGAACCGGCGCAAGCGACACGATAACTCCGCGCTAGCGCCTTTTGCCCCCGTCATGGCAATCTTCCCGCCATGAGCGTGCCATCTACCAGCATCTACGATTACTCCGCGCCGTTGCTGAACGGCGAACTGGTTTCGCTGTCCAACTGGCGCGGGCGCGTGCTGCTGATCGTCAACACCGCCAGCCATTGCGGACTGACGCCCCAATATGCCGGACTGCAACGCCTGCATGAACGGCTGGAGCGGGAAGGCCTTACCGTGCTGGGTTTCCCCTGCAACCAGTTCCTGAACCAGGAGCTGGGCAGCGAAAGTGAGATCACTCGCTTTTGCCGTGAGAATTTCGGCGTCACCTTTCCGATGTTTTCACGGCTGAAGGTCAATGGCGGCAAAGCACACCCCCTCTTCAAACATCTGAAGACCCAAAAGCGCGGCTTTCTGGGAACGGCTTCCATAAAGTGGAATTTCACCAAATTCCTGATCGACCGTAACGGCAAGCCGGTGGCGCGCTTTGCGCCGCGCACTTTACCGGAAACGCTGGAAGACCAGATCCGGAAATTACTCTAAAGCCGGTCAGGCTGCGGTACCGACGCTGGCAGAGTCCAAGGAATACCCCGCCGAGCGCACCGTGCGAATGGGATCGCCGGCATTTTCGACATTCAGCGCCTTGCGCAAACGGCCGACATGCACGTCCACCGTGCGCGCTTCTACATAAACATCGCTGCCCCAAACCGCGTCCAGCAACTGTTCGCGGCTGAACACCCGGCCCGGATGCTGAATCAAATGATCAAGCAAGCGGTATTCGGTGGGGCCCAGATGCACTTCCACGCCGGAGCGGCGCACCCGGTGCGCGGCACGGTCCATTTCAATGTCGCCCACCACCACCACGTCTTCCGCCAGACTGGGGCGGATACGGCGCAACACCGCACGCAGCCGGGCCAGAAGTTCGGTCATGGAAAAGGGTTTGGTGAGATAATCGTCGGCGCCGGTATCCAAGCCGCGGATACGGTCGGATTCCTCTCCCCGCGCCGTCAGCATGACGATGGGAACGTTGCGGGTTTCCTGGCGGCCGCGCAGACGGCGGCAGACTTCGATGCCCGACAGTTGCGGCAGCATCCAATCCAGCACGACCAGATCGGGCTGCTCCTCGGCGGCAACCAACAAGGCTTCCTCGCCATCGCGGGCTTCCAGCACACGATAGCCTTCGCGCTCCAGATTGTAGCGCAACAGCGTGACCAGAGCGCTTTCGTCTTCGGCGATCAAGACCGTCGGTTTGCTCATGCGTGGTTCTCGTAAGGAACACTGGTTTCGCTAGTGGTATCGGCCTTGGGACGGTTGTTGGCCAAATGGTCCGCCCGCACCATATGATACACGACCTCGGCGATATTGGTGCAATGGTCGCCGCAACGTTCGATATTCTTGGCCACGAACAGAAGATGGGTGCACAGGCCGATGGTGCGCGGATCTTCCATCATATAGGTCAGCAATTCGCGGAACAGGCTGTTGTAAATCTCGTCAATCTCACCGTCGCGATTCCAAACGGCTTCGGCTTCCTCGGCGTTGCGGCCGGTGAAGGCATCCAACACCTGCTTGAGCTGATTTTGCGCCGCCTTGCCCATGCGGGCCAAGGACTGGGTCAACCGGATAGGCGGCTCGCGGTTCAGCACCAAGGCGCGCTTGGCGATGTTCTTGGCAAGGTCACCGATACGCTCCAGTTCTGCCGCCGTCTTGATCGCAGCCAAGGTCTCGCGCAGATCGACCGCCATGGGCTGGCGCAGGGCAAGCAGCTTTAGCGCCCGCTCTTCGATTTCCAGCTGGATTTCGTCAATGCGCGCATCGCCGCCCACGGCGCGTTCCGCCGCCACGCTGTCGCGCCGGGCAATAGCTTCAATGGCGGAGGCGAATTGGGCTTCGGCCAATCCACCCATTTGCGCCACCAGCGCGGACAGAGCGTCCAACTGCTCCCCAAAGGACTTGACGGTATGTTCGCTCATCGCTGGTTTCCGGTCGAGGTTCATGAGCTTTCGCTTAGGCGGTTCACGACACTGCTATGCGACAGATTTATAACATTTCCGTGACAGGCTCGGAGACGGCTGTTTTTTCAAGGATTTCCGGGGGCGCGGCCGGCAGAAAAACTGTGAACACACTGCCTTCACCGAGTTTGCTTTCAATGGTGAGGCGTCCCTGGTGGCGGCTGATGATGTGCTTGACGATAGCCAGACCCAGGCCGGTGCCGCCTCTTTCCCGGCTGCGCTTCACATCCACCCGATAGAAGCGCTCGGTCAGACGGGGAATGGCGCCCGGCGAAATACCTTCGCCATCGTCGCGCACGGCAGCGAAAAGTTGACTGCCGGCCGCCTGCCCGATTGCGACTTCTACGGCCCCATTCTCGCGGCCATATTTGATGGCGTTGTGAACCAGGTTTTGAAACAGCTGCACCAGCTCGTCATGATCGCCGATCACCGGCAGCAATGACGGCTCGGCTTTGACCGTCACCGTGATGCCATCTTGCGCCGCCAAGGGCTTCAATGCGGCCGCCGCCTGACGCACCACACTCTCCAGGTCGATCCGGCCCTCCGGTTTGACGTGTTCGTTCATCTCGATGCGCGTGAGCGACAGAAGATCGTTGATCAACCGGCGCATGCGGCTGGTTTCGGTGGCCATGATTTCCAGAAATTGTTCGCGCGCCACGGCGTCATCCTTGGCATGGCCGCGCAAGGTCTCGATGAATCCCGTGACCGCCGCCAGCGGCGTACGCAATTCATGACTGGCATTGGCGACAAAGTCCGCGCGCATCTGCTCGCTGCGCTTGACCACTGTGAGATCGTGCAACAGCAACACCGTTACCGGCGGGGTGACGCTGACGCGGGCGGCATAGGCCTGATAGTGACGCTCCACCGGCACCGGCAAGGTGAAAGGGACATTGGAGGATTCGCCGCGCCCCGCGCCCGCGATCGCCGCCAGCACATCGGGATTGCGCAATACCGATGAGGCGCGCTTGCGGTCCAGCCCCGGACCCAGCACATCGCGCATGAAGTGATTGACGAACAACACCCGCTCATGATCGTCCAGCAGCATCACCGGCATGGGCAGTTGCTCCAGCAACAGCCGGGTCAGAGGCGGCAGCAACGCCAAGGGATCGTCGGGATTTTTTTCCGCGGGGCGCAGGATCGGCTCTTGGAAATTGACGAACTGGACGATCAGCATCACCGCCAGGCCCAGGGCGACCATGGCCCAGAAGACCCCCCGGCCGGCGAAAAGCACCGTCGTGCCGCCGGCAATCAAACCGATCACCAAGGGCCATGCGATAGCGCGCAAGCGAGTCCACGATTCCATCATCCGGCCATCATAATCCCGATTGCGACGTTTCGGTAACGCCGTGAATTAACCTTCGCCCCAGGCTTTTAGAAGCCGCGATTATTCCGGCCGTGACCGGCCGCGCTTGATTTCGGCCCGGTGTTTCTTGCCTTCCAGCCGCTTCTTCTTGCTCGACTTGGGGACTTTGGTTGCCCGCCGCACCGGCTTGGGCGTCGCGGCCTGGCGCACGATTTCGGCCAGCCGGTCGCGCGCATCGCCGCGGTTCTTCTCTTGTTCGCGGAAGCGCTGGGCCGTGATGACCAACACACCCTCTCGCGTCAGGCGCCCGCCCCGCAACAGAGCTTCACGAGCAATGTCGGTCAGGCTGAGGGAATTGCGGACATCAAAGCGCAATTGCACCGCGCTGGAGACTTTGTTGACATTCTGGCCGCCGGGACCGGAGCTGCGGATAAAACTTTCCTCAAGCTCGGAATCGGGGATGACGATGCGAGGGGTGACGAACAGGCTCATGCGCCGAACACCTGACGCAATGTGGTTTTCATCAGCTTGCCGCCTTCGTTGCGCGGCAACGCATGGCGCGAGAAGCGCACTTCCACCGGCACCTTGAAAGCGGCCAGTCGTTCGGCGGCAAAGGCGCGCAACGTCTCTTCGCTGACGTCCAGGCCGTCGCGCAACTGCACCACCGCCGCGGGCACTTCGCCCAGATGCGGGTGGGACAAACCGATCAACGCCGCATCGGCCACGGCGGGATGCTGGGTCAAAACATTCTCCACTTCGGCGCAATAGATATTCTCACCGCCGCGGATCAGCATGTCGAGGGTGCGATCCAGGATGGTGCAGAAACCTTCTTCGTCCAGCACGGCAAGATCGCCGGTCTTCACCCAGCCGTCGCGAAATAGGTCCGTCGTGGCTTCCGGCCTGTTCCAATAACCTTTCACCACATTGGGCCCAAACGCCCAAAGCTCACCCGGCGTGCCACTGGGCTGTTCGGTGCCGTCTTTCATGATTTTGATCCGGCTGACCGGCAAGGCAGGGCCGCAACTGGCGGGACGATTCAGATACTCTTCGGCGGAATGACTGGTGCAAGTGGCCGAGGTTTCGGTCATTCCCCAGCCCTGACCCGGCATCGCGCCCAGATGGGCGCGAATCTGGGCCGCCAGCGAAGGGGGCGCGGGCGCGCCACCGAAGGTGACCAATTCCAGCGAGGACACATCATGTCCTGTGGCATGTTCCACCAAAGATGCCGCGATGGCGGGCACCCCGCCGGTCACCGTCACCTTCTCGCGGGCGATAAGTTGAAGGGCTTCTTGCGGTTCGAATTTCCGCATCAGCACCAGCTTGCCGCCCGCCACCATGCTGGGCAGAAAAATGGAAAGACTGCCGATCACGTGAAAGAACGGCACCGTAAGAAGCGTCACCCTTTGCTTCTCAGGCGCGGCCTCCCCCGCGCGCGGAGCGCTGGCGGGGGAGGTGGCCGTAGCAGCGCTTGCGATGCGAAGGCCGGTGTGAGTATCAAAAAAATCGCCCCTACGAAGGGCATTACGCGCAATAGAAAACGGCATGGCGAAAATATTGGTGGTGAGAGACCGATGCGTGCCCAGCGCGCCCTTGGGTGCGCCAGTGGTGCCTGACGTATAAAAAATCGTCGCATCATCCTCGGGTAACAGCGCAACATCGGGCATGGGACGATCCGGTAAATCGCCCCAATGCGCGGGCGCGCCGATGACATCTTCCAGAACCGTCACGCCCGGCGGCGGATTTGCGGCGCGAGCGGCAAAAACATGTTCCACAAAAGGCGGCAAGTCTTTCAGCCGCGCCAGACGTTCGGCATCGGCAAAAACAAAGCGCGCCTCGCAATCCAGAATGCCGTAAGCCAGTTCGGTGCCGCTCCACCAGCCATTGAGCGGCACCGCAATCGCGCCAGCCAGCAAGGCGCCCATGAAAACCACCGGCCATTCCGGCACATTGCGCATCACCAGCGCCACCCGGTCGCCCTTGCGCAGGCCGCAATCCATGAGCATGGCCGCGACCGCCAAACTGGCGCGTGCAAATCCGTCAAACGTCACGCGTTCATCCCGATAGACCAGAAATTCGCGCGCGCCATGGCGGCGGGCCTGGATAAAAGCTTGCGCCGCGGTGGCCGGTGCATGCTTCCAAACCCGCGTCATGACCCCGCGGATCAGGACTTCCCCGGTTTCAAACGCGGCACCTGGCGCGGTCAGGCGCGCATGCGCCGCTTGCAGCGATACGTGCGGCCAGCTTTTGGACATGTCATTCATGGCGGGGCTTAGTATAACCCGTGCCATGGCGATAGAAGCAGGATTTTCCGAAGAGCGGCTGGCGCGCATTCCGCGCTTCCTGGAAGACCGGGTAGACGAAGGCCTGTTGCCAGGCGCCCTGACCTTGATCTGGCGGCGCGGCCGCGTGGTGCACCGGAGCATGGTGGGGTCCAGCGACCTGGCGCGCGGGACCAAGATGCGCCCTGACGCCATTTTCCGTCTTTATTCCATGACCAAGCCGGTGACGGCGGTGGCCTTGCTGATGTTGATGGAGCAAGGCCTCATCGCCCTGGATGATCCGGTCAAACGCTTTATCCCGCAATTTTCCGGGCTGAAGGTCCAGGGCGGCGCACTTGCGCGCGATATGACTGTGTTGGACCTGCTGCGCCATACCGCCGGTCTCACTTATGGTTTTCACAACCGCACGCCAATAGATGCCGAATACCGGCGACTGCGCATCGCCGAGCCCGATACGCAAGGCGGGCTACCAGCCATGATCGCGCAGATCGCCGCGCTGCCTCTGGAATATTCGCCGGGCGATGCCTGGATCTATTCGGTGGCCACAGATGTGGCGGGCTATCTGGTGCAACTTGTGTCCGGGCGGTCTTACGCCAAATTCGTGCAGGAAAAAATCCTGATACCCTTAATGATGCGTGACACGGACTTTCGGGTTGAAGAAGACAAGCGCGACCGCTTCACCGCCTGTTACACGCTCAAAGACGGCAAGCTGGCACTCTTCGACGATTGCCTTCAGTCGCCCTGGTTCGCATGGCCTCAATTGGAATCAGGCGGCGGCGGCTTATTGGGGACGGCTGACGATTATCTGCGTTTCTGCCGCATGCTCTTGAACAAAGGCGAATTGGATGGGATGAGGCTTTTGTCACCGCAGACGGTGTCGCTGATGACTACCAACCATTTGCCCGGCGGCAAAGAGATTGCCGAACTGTCGCCCGCACCGGATGCCTTCAATGAAACCGGCTATCGCGGCATCGGCTTTGGGTTGGGCGTGGCGGTGACCTTGGACCCGGCACGGACCGGCATTCCCGGCACGGCGGGGGAATTCACCTGGGGCGGCATGGCTTCGACGACTTTTTTTGTCGATCCCAAAGAAGAGATGGCGGTGGTATTCATGACGCAGGTAATTTTGGATACGGCGCGGCGGGTTCGGTTGCGCCGCGACCTGCGCACTCTGATCTATGGGGCAATGACGCAACGCTATGTTTGAGACGCTATCGATCGACAGTTGGACAGGACCCTATGACGGGGACGTGAAGACGCGCGCCGTATCGGCCCTGGAGTCCGGCGCCGTGCTATTCTTTCCCAGCCTGCCCTTTTTGCTTTCGGAATCGGAAAAGCAATTTCTTGACGCGAGCATATCCGACGGCCAGTCCAAAAATATTTCCCTGGATCACACCACCGGCAAGATGCAGTCGAGTTCGCTGACAGGCGAGAAAGCGCAAGCCCTGGCGGCGATGATCGAACGGTTTGGCAGTCAGGCAACCGGACTGGTGCATACGCTGCTGCCGTATCGCGATGTAGAACGGGCCCGCACATCTTTCCGGCCGGTTCAAGTCAAGGGACGGCAATATTCCAAGATCAATGACGACCGGCTGCTGCATATCGATGCCTTCCCATCGCGCCCCATGCGGGGCCGCCGCATCCTGCGTTTTTTTGCCAATGTCGCGCCCGCCTCGTCGCGTCATTGGCATGTGGGCCAGCCTTTTGAGGATTTCGCCCGCGCCTTCCTGCCGCGCATCGGACCGCATTTTCCAGGAAAATCCTGGCTCTATGAAAAGCTCGGCGTCACCCGCGGCCGGCGCAGCCTGTATGACGAGTTGATGCTGACGCTGCATGACGCGGGCAAGTTGGACGATGATTTTCAGAAAAACAGTCCGCAGGCAGCGATGACGTTTCCGCCGGGCTGCTCCTGGCTGGTCTATACCGATCAAGTGCTGCATGCCGCCTTGGGCGGGGAGTTCGCGCTGGAGCAAACCTTCCATCTCGACATTGCGCAAATGCAGGAACCCGAGAATGCGCCTGTTCGGGTGTTGGAGCGCTTAAGCGGAAAGACGCTGGTCTGAAATCGCGACACCCGCGCTTTCCAGCGTGGCGCGCATCAAGCTGACATCGAATGGCTTCTGGACGAGCTCGTTGGCGCCCGCGGCAAAAGCGCTGGCCATTTCATCGGGATCGCGTTCGGTGGCGCTGAACAGGATCACGGGACGGCCGCCTTCCTGCTGACCGCGAACGCTCTTGATGAATTCCAGCCCCTTCATCTGGGCCAGATTCCAATCCAGGAAAATCAAGTCGGGCATTTTTTCGCGGCAGGCACGCAAACCCGTCATGCCATCTTCGACTTCGTCCACCGAATAAGAGAGATTTTCCAAAATGCGGCGAGCGACGGTGCGCACAACACGGCTGTCATCCACGATAAGGCAGTGTTTCATGAGGCATATCCCGTAAGCGCTTGCGCGAAACGGTACCGTGCCAGGGTAAAAATACGCTTACCTTAACAGACGTTTACCCGCCGATGATCTCGACGGCGCCTTCAAGCGGCATCAGAGACAGGGTCGCGTCAACGGTGCGCGCCAATTTATGGGTCAGGAAAGGCTGCACATGGCGGGCATCGACACTGACCGCCTCGCCCTTGACCGCGTGATCGACATCCTCGGTGACGCGGGCGTTCAGACCTTCGGCGCGGATATGAAAGGTGGGTTTGAGCGGATCGGAACCCGCCTCCACCGTGACGATGCCGCCGCGCGGCAGACAATCCGCCGCCAGCAAAGTGGCGTTCATCAGCAGCTTGGCCCAGTCCTTGCCCCAGTAAATTTTGGGCACATTCCAGGTCAGCTGCACCTTGCCGCCTTCCAAAAGCCCGTTCACCAGCCGCCCAATCTCACCCAGATCCAATTCCGCGCCGGCCGAACCGGCCGCGCCGAACGCGATACGCATGAATTGAATGCGGGCCAGCGCCTGATCGGCACTCTGTGTCACCAGCTTGATGGCTTCGCCGCGCATGGCGGGGTCGCGCTCGTCCTCCAAGACTTCCATGCCGTTGACCACGGCGCCCAAAGGCCCGACAAGGTCGTGGCAAACACGGCTGACCATAAGCGCGGCAAATTCGATCTCTGTCATGGAAGAATTCAATGCGGTCCCAGTGGTTAGGAATTGGTTAATGTGCTTGGGGCTATTAAGGAATTCTTAATATGGATGCAACGCTTTCCCCGCACCTGAAAACCCTGGTCCGTATCGCCCAAGCCGCGGGAATCTTGGTGATGCGCCATTATGAGGCCGGTTGCGATGCCCGGATAAAAAGCGACCGTTCGCCGGTGACCGATGCGGATGAGGAAGCGGAAAAACTCATTCTTGCCGAATTGGCCACCGCCTATCCCGGCGTACCGGTGGTGGCGGAAGAAGAAGCCGCGGCGGGGCGCATCGTCCAGGTCGGTGGGCATTTTTTCTTGGTGGATCCGGTAGACGGCACCAAGGAATTCGTGAAGCGCGGCGGCGAATTCACCGTCAATATCGGCGAGATAAGAGACGGTCAGGCCGTCAGCGGCGTGGTATTGGCGCCCGCCATCGGCCGGTTATTTGTTGGCGCGGTGGGCGAAGGCGCCTTCGAATTATCGGGTGAAACAATTCGCCCCATTGCGGCCCGCACGCCTGCGGCCGATGGCATGGTGGCAGTCAGCAGCCGTTCGCATCCCGACGCCCAAACCGATGCGCTGCTCAAAACCTTGCCGGTCAAGGGCAACATAAATGCTGGTTCGTCGCTGAAATTTTGCCTGGTGGCGGCGGGCGAGGCCGATATCTATCCACGCGCCGGAAAGACGATGGAATGGGATACGGCGGCCGGGCATGCGGTTCTGGCCGCCGCCGGTGGCCGCATGACGACTTGGGATGGCACGCCCTTTGTCTATGGCAAGCCGGATTTCCGCAATGGCCCGTTCATCGCCAGGGGACGATAGCCCTACTGATCATAGTCGTGGCGGGAAGAGTAAAAAACCAATGCCATCAAGCCGCCGCCAAGCGCGAGTGTCACAACAATTCCCGCAATCAAAAAGAACCAGCCCCAGCCGCTCATTTGCACGCCGGCCATCGCGGTCCAGACCTGCGCGGCATACCAGAGCGACGCCAGCAAAAAACCCAACAGGATCACCAGCGCGATCCAGCCTGCGGCCGAAAGCGGCGGCTTGCCATTCTTGTCTGAAGCGCTGTTCATCTTGGGCCCAAATCCTAGTCTCATTTGGCCTGTAAAAAAGCCCCAATCGGCGTAAAGATTCTCCGCGAGTGATTCGTCCGACGCTTTGGAGCGCCGCCGGCGAAGTCCTGAAAAGGGAAGCTGCAAAATGGACCGCAAAAAATTCATCACCGGATTAATGGCGCTGGGAGCCCTGCCCACTGGAACGCTGATGAGCGTCCTGCCAGCGCATGCGGCCGACCAAACCAATCCCGCGCCGGAGGCCAAGGAAAAGGCCACGGATTGGCGCTATACCGCCGACGAGATCACCAATGCGGGTGCTGATTTCTTCGGCATCACCACCGAAGCGATGGCCAAAGGCGTGCAACATGTGTTTGGCGATTTAGGCCAGCCGGACGCTTATATCAAAGGTGATGAAGGCTCCGGCGCATTCGTGGTGGGCGTGCGTTATGGCTCGGGCTGGCTGGTCCGCAAAAACCGCGAACCCCAGCAGGTCTATTGGCGCGGCCCCTCAGTCGGTTTCGACGTCGGGGGCAACGCCTCGAAATGCTTCACCCTGGTCTACAATCTGCGCGACGACCGGCGACTGTTTCAGCGTTTCCCCGGCGTGGAAGGCAGCTTCTATCTTGTGGCGGGGTTGGGCATCAACTATTTGCGCAGCGGCGGCGTCACTTTGGCGCCCATGCGCACAGGCGTCGGCCTGCGGGCGGGCGTGAACGCCCATTATCAGGTCTATTCCGATCGCCGCGACTGGTTCCCCCTCTAGCACCCGGCGTTCTCTAGCCGCGAGGAGTTTTGGGGCGTGAGCAGGAGCGCCGAGCGATGTGTACTGCAAACGTACATGAGCGAAGGCGCGACGAACTCACGACCCAAAAGAACCGCGGCTAAGCTGGTGCTTCCTCAGTCTTGCTGTCTGCGCTGCCGCCCACGGCGGGCATGTACAGCAACAGCATGGCCGCGACATAGGTCGAGGAGAATGTTCCGACCAAGATACCGAACAGGATCGCGACACTGAAATTGTGCAGCACAGGCCCGCCGAACAAAAGCGGGATCACCGACAAAGCGGTGGCAGCCGACACCAAGGTGGTGCGGGTGGCGATCTGGTTGGTCGACAGGTTGATCATATCGACCAGCGACATGCGTTTGTATTTGCGCCGGTTCTCGCGCAACCGGTCGAACACCACGACCGTGTCGTTGATCGAATAGCCCGCCAGCAGCAGCAGCGCCGCCACCGTGTTGATATTGAAATCCAAATGCGTCACCGAAAAGAAGCCGGCGGTGACGAACACGTCATGGCCGGTGGCGATCAAGGCACCCACGCCATACTGCCACTCGAAACGCACCGCGACATAACAAGAGATCATCACCACCGCCAGGATGGTGGCCCAAATGCCGTCATTCAAAAGCTCGCCCGAAACCTTGGGGCCCACCACCTCGGTGCGGCGGTACTGATAACCCGTTCCCAGCTTGGCCTTGATCTCGCGTACTACCGCCTGGTCGGCATCGTTCTGATCCACGCCGGATATCTCGCGCGGCTGGACGCGGATCGAAGCGCAGCTGCCCAAGGGGCGATCGCATTCGCCGCTGCCAAAGGTCTGCACCACGGGATCATTGTAACCCAGCGCGATAATGTCGCCGCGCAGCTTGCCGATATCGATCACCTGCGCCGCCTTGACTTCCATCAGGACGCCGCCGGTGAAATCGATGCCCAGATTGAAGCCTTGGTAGAGGATGGAAATGATCGAGATCACCATCAGCAAGCCGTCGATGCCGAAGGCCCAGAAGCGGTATTTGACGAAATCGACGTTGGTGGTCTCAGGGATGAACCGCAGCAACGGCATGGGACAGGCTCTTGCAAAAATCGGGGCGAACCTACAGGGCGGGGGCTGCGGGAACAAGCGGCCTGACGCTGGCCCAAACCCCTGTTTCTGCTAGAGTTCCGGTAAAAGCGGAGGGAAAATCCATGAAAAATGCCCTGATCTGCGGTCTGACCCTTTTGACGACACCCGCGCTGGCCCAGGACGCCATGCCGCTGATCGACAATCCACGGGTCACGGTGCGCGATGTGAGCTTGCAGCCAGGCACACCGGGCCCGGCCATCAGCCATGCCGGGGATTATGTGATCCTCTATTTTCAGGGTGGGCGCTTCCGGTCCGCCGACGGCAAGGTCCAAACACATGCATCGGGCAGCGCCGTGTTCGGCCATGGCGGCTCAACCAGCGACACGGTGCTGGGCAAGCCCGCGCGCGAAATCGTGGTCGAGTTGAAAGACTCTCCTTCCAACACCGTGCCCAACACCACCGGCCTGCCGCCCGCCTTCCCGCGCGAAGGCTCCAAGCTGATCCTGGAGAATGACCGCGTCCGCGTTTGGAATTACACATGGCTGCCGGGCAAGCCCACGCCCATGCACTTCCACAATACCGAAGTGGTGGTGGCCTATCGCGGCGATGGCGATGTCTCGTCCACCACGCCGGACGGCAAAACCACAATCAATCACCGCAAGGCGGGCGACATTGTGTTCAATCTCGCCAACCGCAGCCATTCCGAGGCGCTGGTGAATGGCGAGCAATCCGGCATCATGCTGGAGCTGAAATAGCCCGTCCTTACGCAGCCGCAAGATGGAAAGCGCGGACGCGCGCCGCTATTCTGCCCGCGCCATCACAGGAGGCTTCCATGCTCAAAAGATTGCTTCTGGCATCGATCTTCGCCAGCGCCTGCACACCCGCCTTCAGCGCCGCCACACTCGATCCCAGCCGCGCCATCGGCTTGATGCCCGATCAAATTCAATGGACGAAGGGCGTCAACAACGACACCGCCTGGGTGATTGGCGATCCCAAAAAGCCCGGCCTGTGCCTGGAATTGATCAAATGGCATCCCACCCATTTCAGCCACCCGCACTATCACGGCCATGCGCGCTATGCCGTGGTGCTGTCGGGCACTTGGTGGGTCTCGACCAGCAACGTCTATGACCCCGATAACAACACGGTTGGCTTTCCGGCGGGCTCAGTGCTGACGGACTTGGTGAAAGGCGTGCATTATGACGGCGCCAAGCCGGAAACCGGCGACGCCACCGTCGCTATTTTCATGGATTGCCCGCTCGACAGCACCCCTGCCGAAATCAAGCCTTAGCGAGTTTCGGTATTCGCAATGCCAGAACAGCAGTGACGACCAGTCCTGCCGCCATCATCAGATAGGACGCGCCGGGCGATCCCGTTGCGCCGTTCAGCAGGCCCACACCATAGGCACCGACGAACGATCCCAGCGCGCCCATGCTGTTGATCAGCCCAATGGCGCCCGCCGCCACATTGGAGGGCGTGGTATCTGCGATATAGGCAAAGAATGGCCCATAAGGCGCGTACATCGCCGCCCCTGCGATCACGAGCAGGACAAAGCCGACCCAGAAATGGGACGCGCCGAGCAGATAAGAGCCATAGAAAGCAGCGGCGGCCACCAACATGCAGGGCCACAACACCTCCATCCGGCGGCCGGTGAGATCGGACCAGGTTGAGGCGGAAACCTCTGCGATAGCTGCCGCCAGATAGGGCGCCGCGGCCAGCAAACCCAGCTCGGTCATCCCCATATCGGCGGTTTTGATCATGGTGGGCAACCAGATCACAAAGCCATAGACCCCGATGCTCCAGAAAAAATGTACCGCGGCCAGCACCAGAATGCGGGGACTCTTAAATGCGGCGGCATAGTTGGCAACCGGCGCGATGGCGCGTTGCTCTTGCGCCAGGCTGTCCTCCAAGGCGCTACGGCTTTCGGCGGGAAGCCAAGACGCTTCGCGCGGATGATCCGATACCAGCCGCCACCATACAAAGGCCCAAAAAATCGGCGGCAGCCCTTCGATGATGAACATTCCGCGCCAGCCGGTATGCGTCACCAGCCAGCCCGACATAAGCGACATCCACAGCAAGGTGATCGGATTGCCCAGCAATAGAATGGCATTGGCGCGAGCGCGCTCCGGCTTGGAGTACCAGCGTGTCTGCAAAACCAGCAGCGCGGGCATCACAGCGCTTTCCAGCACGCCCAACAGGAAACGATCAATATAAAGCAATCTAATATCGGTGATCAGGCCGGTGGCGCTGGCGAGCAAGCCCCAACCGATAAGGCCGACAAAAATCACGCGCTTGACGCTGTATCTTTGCGCATACAGCACGCCCGGAATCTGAAACAGGAAATATCCCAGGAAAAACAGCGAACCCAGCAGCGAGGATTCCGCCGGGGAAATTTTCAGATCGGCTGCCATGCCGGCCGCTGCGCCGAAGCCGAAATTGGCGCGGTCGAGATAGGCCAGGCTATAGGTGACGAAAATAGCCGGCAGAAGCACGGTAAAACGGCGATTCACGAGTTTCCCCCGGGGTTGCGGCCTTTTATGGCCTGCTCTAGCCTTTGCCCCAGATTGCCAGATGGGGAACGCCGTGAACAAGATCATGCATGCCGCACTGCTGTCTACTCTGTTGGCGGGGAGCGCCGCCTATGCCGCCGACACCAAAGTGCTGGATCATCACGTCGCCAATATGAAATCAGGCGATCTGGAAGCGGTCTTGTCCGACTATGCTCCTGATACCGTAATCGTGACCCCCGCCGGGATGATGTCGCCCAATGGCGTGTTCATCGGCAAAGACGCTCGCAAGCTGTTTACGATCTTGACGGCGAAGGACAGCTTGCCCGGAAACAAAACCATGCAAACCAAGTATGAGGCGTTGGCGCCCGACACCACCTTGATGCGCTGGGTGCAGTTCAAAGGCACGCCCAAGGAAATTTCCGGCTATGACGTCTTCGTCATTCGCAGCGGCAAGATCGTGTTCCAAACCGTGACGGTCAATCCGGCGAAAAAATAGCTGCATTCATACGGGACGTATGAATGCAGCCATGCCAAGCCCGCCCGCGCGACAGCGCGGTGAGGCCGGGCGCGGCAGAGCAATCTGCTCTGACCGCGTGCAAACCAATTGAATAAAACTCCGCGTGGAAATCGTTAGAGTTTCTGGCCGCCGTCTGCTGGCTGGAAACAATTGTGGAACCCGGTCGCCATTTGGCCACGTTCCTGCCGCGAGACCGTGTTCCTCTGTAACCTGGAGGAATGATGCGCAAGACAGGCCACCAGCCTCATCATACGTCCCGGCGGCGCGACCGCATTTGGGCAGGGGCTTTTGCCGCCGGCGTGCATGTGTCCGTGCTTGCCGCATTGCTATGGCCCAAAGGCGCGCCACAATCCCCGCCGCGCGAGACCACCCTGACATTGATCAAGCTGGATGAGCCCAAACCGCCCGGGCCTCCCAGCCCGGCATCGTCCCAAAGCGATGCCAGCGACCAAGCGATACCGCCGCCCAAAGTGGCGCAAGTGCGCACACCGGTTTTCACAATTGCCTCCGATATGTCTGATCTGTTGACGGACGCCCAAATCGCTGGCGCCGCCAGTGCGGGCGAAGGCAACGGCGGCGGCGGAAGCTGCGACATGGCGCAAGCGGTACAGCGCGCGCTGCGCCGCGACCCCTTGGTGCGCACTGCTGTGCAGAACGCCAACCGGCTGGGCAAGGCGATCATGATGTGGAATGGCGATTGGGTCCGCTCGGGCGGACAGGAAGGCAAGGGCCTGTCGGCGGTGCGCGAGGCGATCATGTGGGAAGTGGCCTTCGCGCCCGAAGCCTGCCGTTATCAGCCAATGCGTGGGTTGGTGCTGGTGTCTCTATCGGACAGCGGTACGCGCTTCGCCATCGGCTCGGGCGTGTGGCGCTGGTCGGATTTGCTGGGCGTACGCGGAATGGATCGCTGATACGCTAGCGGAAAAGATTGGGGCCGGTCCACCGGACCAGCCCCAATTGTTTAGGACATGACAATCAAAACAACGCGACGGTTCTGCGCCCGGCCGGTGCGGGTCTTATTGTTGGCCACTGGATCCTGCTTGCCGTAGGAGATGGTCGACATGCGGTTCAGAGGCACGCCATGCTGGTTCATGAACAGGCGCACGGCTTCGGCCCGTTCTTCACCCAGCCGCTGATTGGCCGATAGCGGCCCACGCGCGTCGGTATGACCTTGGATTTCCAGATAGACATTGCGGTTGTCGGTTTTCAGCTTGTCCGCAAAAGCCGTTAGCCGTTCCTGCGCTTCTGAAGAAAGCTTGGCGCCATTCACCGGGAACTTCACCGAATCGTCGGACAAAGCCATGGAATAGAGGAATTTGCCTTCGGCCAGCTTGCCGGCGGCCGTAGCGCGCTCGAGAGCTTCCTTGGTCGACTGATCAAGCTGGGCGAGATGGGTTTGATGCTGGTCTACTTGGGACTGGGTGGATTGTACGCGGGAGTCGACGGCGGCCACATGCGTGTCGACATATTCCCTGGTTGCGCAACCGCCAAGGCTGAGAGCGCTGGCGGCTATGGCTGAGGCCAAAAAGGCTGATTTCATTGTGTGCATCGCATTTCCCTTTTTTCTCGCCCCCGACCGCCATGGTTACCTTCCGCTTACACTGTGGCAAAAATTTCGCAGACACTGTGGCCAAATTTGGCTAAAGCCCGGGCAGCTGGCCACAATCCGTTGCCAGCTTGCCACGCACCGCGAACGGGTCCGCTCGCCAGCCATGGCTATCCTTGAGAGCTGTCCCTGGCCGAACAAATTGCGATACTCTGTTCGCCGGTCTTCGGGGGTGAAATATCCAAAATGCGCATTCGCATGCTTTCTCTTGCCGTCTTTTTGGCCGTCAGCTTGCCTGTAGCCGCGCAGCAAAAGCCCGAAACACCGGGCCAGTTTGCCTTGCAAGCGAAGTCGCCGAAGTTTTGGGATCTGGTCGACAAGGATGCATCGCCGCAGAAATTAGCCAGCGGATTTGTCTTCACCGAAGGCCCGGTTTGGGATGAAAAGGGCGGCTTTCTCTATGTCAGCGAGGAAGTTCAAAATAGGGTCATGCGGATTCATCCCGATGGCCGCGTGGAAACGGTGATGAGAACCGGCGATCCGGATGGCGCCACCTTTGACCAGCATCATCGCTTGATCGAGACCGCCAGCGTGTTGCGCGCCATGATCCGGGTGGCGCCGGACGGCAAGTACGAAGTGCTGGCCGACAAGTATGAAGGCAAGAAGCTGAACAGTCCCAACGATGTCGTGCTTGGCCCCGACGGCGCTTTGTATTTCACCGATCCCACTTTGGATCTGGTGAAAGGCGAGAAGCAGGAACTGCCCTATCAGGGCATTTTCCGCATGGACGATAACGGCGCGCTCAAGCTAATGACGACTGAGATCAAAGTACCGAATGGCATCGCTTTTTCGCCGGACGGCAAGCTGCTTTATATCAACGACACAGAAAGCCGCGAGATTCGCGTCTATGATTTTGCCCATGGCGAAATAAAGAATGGACGGCTGTTCGCCAAGGAAGCGCCCGGACGCGCCGGCCCTGACGGCATGAAGGTCGATGGCGAAGGCAATGTCTGGGTCACGGGATTGGGCGGCATTTTGGTTTTTGATCCGCAGGGCAATCATCTGGGCACCATCGCCTTGATCGAGCCCGCGGCTAACTTTGCCTGGGGCGACGCAGATTTCTCGACGCTTTATCTTTGCGGCCGCGAGTCGATTTACAAACTGAAAGTGAAGGCGAAAGGCTTTATCCCTTATATCGCTTACGCCAAGGGGCCGTAGGAAGACCTTATGTTTTCGGGTTCGCGGAAAGGCGAAAATTCGTACCATTCTGGGTCACCCCGCGTTGCGCCCCAAGTTTTTCGGAACTTTCTTAGGTACAAACCCCAGCTTCAACAAAGTTTGGAACGGCGCATCATGGAAGGCGTAGATCAGCGTGGAGGCAAGAAATGTCCGACACCGTCAAAACCCTGGCCCTGGCCGAACGTCTTCGCGACGACGCGAAGGAAGCGAGACTGGCGGCGTTTGCCCGCCTGATGCTGCGTACCGCGGAAGACCTTGAAGATTTTGTCCGCGACCAGGAAGCGATTTCCGCCGCGCAGCCGTCCCAGCATAGGGCGGATTGAGTTATGGCATTGTATCGAGGTCTTGAATGCGGTCGCGTTCATTTCGACGGCGCGGGCTCGCGGAGCGCACGCACCGTTTCGATATTTTCCAAACTTGCCGCGCTGATTAAGAAAAACTGGCGCGGTACCGAAACGCGGTAACGGGACTACCGTCCCTTACTCTTGCGGGTACCGGCATTTCCGTCATCGCATTTCTTTTCCTCTGGCGCATCAAGCCACAGAATTTTTTCCAGCGCTTTACCCTTTGCAAGCTCATCGATCAGTTTGTCCAGGTATCGTATCTTCTGCATCAACGGGTCTTGCACCTCTTCCACGCGGACGCCGCACACCAGGCCCTTGATCAGCGATGAATTCGGATGGATGGCGGGCGCCTTGGCAAAGAAGGTCTCAAAGTCGCTATGCTCGCTGATCTGCTTCTCCAGCCCCACCTGGTCATAGCCCGTCAGCCAACAGATGATGCGATCAACCTCGCCTTTCGTACGATTCTTACGCTCCGCCTTTTGAACGTATAGTGGATACACCTTGGAAAATTGCATGGTGAAAATTCGATGTTTGGCCATCTTCCCGCCTATGGGCGCTTGGTGCGCCATTTTGCGTCCCGCGCAAAAGTGGTGCCCCCAAGGGGAATCGAACCCCTGTTTCAGCCTTGAGAGGGCCGCGTCCTAACCGCTAGACGATGGGGGCTAGCGGGATGGCGCTTATAGCGGGCGCGGCATGGAACCCGCAAGGTTTCGCACGCCGCGAAATGGGACCGGAACGATCTTTTGGCTCGTTTGTTAGCAAGACGAAATCACAAGCAAAACCAAAGCCATGCCTCAATTTTATTTTCACGTCCAAGACCAAAGCGGTTATACGCCGGACCCCGAAGGTCAGGATTTGCCTGACGCGGAAGCCGCGCGCCGCGAAGCGATCAGCGCCACCCGCGAAATACTGGGCGAAACATTGCTGCATGGCGGCGCATTGAACCACCGAACCATCGAAATAGCCGATGAACACGGTCATGTGGTGGGCCGGGTCAATTCACGTGACGTCTTGTTCGAGGATGGACAGTTTCGCAGCTATGCTGACGATGTGACCCAGTCGGCGCCGAAAAATTCCCCGCGCGAATAAACGAAAACTTTTACGTCACCTTCCGCCGCGATCAGCCAGAGAAAATTTTCTTGCCCCGCACCCGCCAAATCAGCCGCGGACGGTTCAGCGCGCCCGGTGGGATGAGAGTGATAGCAACCCACAATCACTTGGCCGTGCGCGCGCGACGTTTTTTGAGCCGCGAACTGATCGCGCGGATCGATGTCGAATCTGTCGGACGATTGGGCAAGATTACGCGCCGGGTGAAGCGCGGTGATGCGGAACGTCTGCCCCTCGCAAGCACCCTCTATAAGTCCGCAACATTCCTTGGGGTGTGCGGCGCGCGCCTCATGCAAAATCCGTTCGCGTAGCGCGTCCGGCAACACGACCCGCGCCGCGGTGGTCACGGCGAAGAAGCCTTGAGCTGCCCGGTCTGCTTGCCGGTGGCCAGATCGATGATCTCGACCTCGCCGCCCGATGGCGTGTCGACATGCAGCACCAGCTTGCCGGCCTCGGTGGTGGCCGAAACGATGCGCGCACCCGGCGCCAAGGTGATGACGGCGGCGGCGGGCGCGGGGGCGGCCGGAGCAGCGGCGCTGGCGCCCGGCGCAGTCCGGGCCGCCATGAAGATATGTGCCTGACGCACAAAGCCCCAGATCGTGCCCAAAAGAGCGAGTATAAAAAGCGTGCTCATGATAATGACGATGACCCATGCGGTTCGGCGGCTTGTCGCCGGCGGCGGGGCTTCGTGATTTATGGGCATGTCGGACATACAAAACTCCTTAACCGAACACCGCACGGCGCTCGCCGACGAGGGTCATGCCGGCTGGCGGTTGGACCGTTTCCTGGCCGCGAGCCTGCCGGATTTTTCCCGTTCCCGGCTGCAGCAATTGTTGGAAGGCAAAGCCGTATCACTTGGCGAACGCACGATAAAAGACGCCAATCATCGGGTCAAACCGGGCGAGACCTATACCGTGATCGTGCCGCCCACCCTGCCCGCCATCCCGCAAGGCCAGGATATTCCCCTGGAAGTGGTCTATGAGGACAAAGACCTGATCGTCATCAACAAGCCGGCGGGCCTGGTGGTGCATCCGGCGGCGGGAAATCCCGATGGCACGTTGGTCAATGCTCTGATCGCCCATTGCGGCGAAAAAAATCTCGCTATCGGCGGCGAGGCGCGGCCCGGCATTGTGCATCGGCTGGATAAAGACACGTCGGGCCTGTTGGTGGCGGCGAAAACCGAACGCGCCATGGCATCACTGGCCAAGCAATTCGCCAATCACACCATCGAGCGCGCCTATAATGCGGTGGTGTGGGGCGCGCCGCGCGATGCAACCGGACTGATCGAAAGCCAGATCGGACGCAGCCCCTTTGACCGCAAGCGCATGACCGTCCTGCGCGCGGGCGGCAAGCGGGCCGCGACGCGTTACAAGGTGTTGGAAAAATTCGGGCCGGTGGAACGCCCCTTCGCCGCCCTGATCGAATGCCGCCTGGAAACCGGGCGTACCCATCAGATCCGGGTTCATCTCACCCATCTGGGGCATCCGCTGATTGGCGATCCGCAATATGGCCGCAGCCGCACCGCCCCACGCGGTAAATCGGATGCCGAAACCCGCGCGTTTACGCTGGCAGCAGACTTTTCCCGTCAGGCCCTACACGCTTTTGTGTTGGGATTTCAGCATCCTAGCCTACATAAGACCCTGCGTTTCGAGGCCCCCTGGCCTGCGGATTTTGCGGAACTTGTCGCGGCCCTTAAGGGATTGAATAAGCCGTAAGTCTGCTTATCTCTCCTCAACTTTCGGGGCGTTCAGGCGTTAGATTTTCGCGCCCGAGAAGGGGGATTGATGAGTAGTCGTGGACTTCCCGTTCTGTCGGGCGATGCTGGCCTCTCGCGTTATTTGACCGAGATCCGCAAATTTCCGCTTTTGTCGCCGGAAGAAGAATACATGTTCGCCAAGCGGTGGAAGGAACATGAAGATCCAGAGGCTGCGCGCCGCCTGGTGACCAGCCATTTGCGCCTGGTCGCCAAGATCGCCATGGGCTATCGCGGCTATGGCTTGCCGGTTTCCGAAATCGTCTCCGAAGGCAATGTCGGCTTGATGCAAGCGGTAAAGCGCTTCGATGCCGACAAGGGCTTCAGGCTCGCGACCTACGCCATGTGGTGGATCCGCGCCTCGATCCAGGAATATGTGCTGCGTTCCTGGTCGATGGTGAAGATGGGCACCACCGCGGCGCAGAAAAAGCTGTTCTTCAATCTGCGCAAGGCCAAGAACAATATCGGCGCCATCGAGGAAGGCGATCTGACCCCGGCCCACACCACCAAACTGGCGGACCAGTTGGGCGTCACCGAGACCGAAGTGACCGACATGAATCGGCGGCTGTCCGGCGGCGATGCGTCGCTTAATGCGCCGCTGCGGTCGGAATCGGAAAGCGAATGGCAGGACTGGCTGGCGGACGATACCGCCGATCAGGAAACCCGCCTGGCCGAACGCGAGGAGATGGGCGACCGCCACGAATTGCTCGTCGGCGCCATGAAAGGTCTGACCGAGCGTGAGCGCGATATTCTGCAGGCCCGCCGCTTGCAGGACGAGCCCGCCACCCTGGAAGAACTGTCGCAGAAATACGGCGTCAGCCGCGAACGGGTGCGCCAGATCGAGGTGCGGGCGTTTGAAAAGCTGCAGCAAGGCATGAAGTCCGCCATGACCGCTGCTGCGTTACCGGCCCCCGCATAGTCGGCATGCACCTGCAGCGCTTGTAGCGTCGTCAAAGACAGCTACCCTCCCGCCAGTCTTATTGTCATTCCCGCGCAAGCGGGAATCCATGCCTGTGACATAAAAGATGGATGCCCGCTTGCGCGGGCATGACAGTTTTTGGACGGGGGACGCCATGAAGCTCAAAATCTGGCAGGTGGATGCGTTCGCCCGCAAGCCGCTGGAAGGCAATCCCGCAGCCGTGATTCCGCTGGACGCCTGGCTCGCCGGCGATCTGATGCAAGCCATCGCGGGCGAAAACAATCTCGCGGAAACCGCCTTCTTCGTGAAGACCGGCCCGGGGTCTTATGATCTGCGCTGGTTCACGCCCAATACGGAAGTCGATCTGTGCGGTCATGCCACCCTGGCCAGCGCCTGGGTGATATTCAACCACATCGACACAGCGCTGAGCGAAGCGCGTTTCATGACCCGGTCGGGCGAATTGGTGGTGACGCGCCGCGCGGGCGGCGATTTGATATCGATGCCATCCAACATCGTCACGCCCTATTCCGCCGACATTGGTGCAGAGATCGGCGCGGCGCTGGGCGTGGCGCCGCCGCGCGAACTTCATAGCGGCACATACCTCATGGCGGTATGGGATCAAGCGGCAATCGTGCGCGCCATCCCAGGGCCGGGCGGCATCGAGCCGGTTTTAAAAGCGCTCGGTTTTTGGGGACTGATTGCCACCGCGCCAGGCGATGGTGATTATGATTGCGTTTCTCGTTTCTTCGCACCCGCCAAAGGGGTGCCGGAAGATCCGGTGACAGGATCCGCGCATTGCGCGCTGACGCCCTTTTGGGCGAAACGGCTAGGCAAAAAAACTTTGAAGGCGCGCCAAGCCTCGCCGCGCGGCGGCGACTTACTCTGCACCGATGATGGCGCGCGCACGATCATTCAGGGCGATTGCGCACTGTATTTGACCGGCGAAATTGCAATCTGATTACTGACGACTGGGCTTGTCCTGCATGCCGTCCAGCGGCTCATTCTCGCCATCGACATCCTCACGCGTATCGGCATCGTCGACAATGCCTTCGTCAAACAGCGCCAAACCGTCTTCCAGATAATCGCCCAGTAACGGCAGCCCGAGCAGATATTCGGCGGTGCGGCGGGAATGTTCGCTGCGGGCGGTGCTGATGGCTTCGCGCCATTCCTCTTTGGTGTAGGTGCCGCGTCCCAGCCAGGCCAAGGCGACCAACCGCAACCGCTCATCCTCGTTCAAAGATCGAATCGCACCCAACAGTTCTTCGCGCACCGGATCATCCGACTTGTTGGTCAGAACGTCGGTCTGGCCATCATCGATGGGATTGGAGCCGGTATCGGGATCGGCACCCTCCTCCTTCACGTCATATTCGCGGGCCTTCACGATGATGAAGCTGACCTTGTCCAAAGGAAGGTTAAGCGAAGGTTCCCGATTCTTTCTCGGATGGGAGTCAGACGATGCCGTAACCATGGTTTTTCCGATCTTTTTTCCGACTTTTCTGAAACGCTTCAAGGCCCTGCGCCGTTCCGCGACAACGCGCGTCAATTCTTGCGTTGACGCGGGGAGTGCGCGCGCCTATATCGGCGGCGGGCCACACCTCCCCAACGAGGTGCTATCATTCTGGAAGGAATGAACCGCGATGACTGAAGTTGTTCGTCCAGCCGTGCGTCCCGCGCGGCCTTTTTTTTCCTCCGGCCCCTGCGCCAAGCGCCCCGGTTGGACCCCTGAAGCCCTGAAGGACGCGCTAGTGGGACGTTCCCACCGCTCCAAGCCGGGCAAAGCCAAGCTGAAAGACGCTATCGAACGCACCAAGAAATTGTTGGGCGTGCCCGCCGGTTATCGCTGCGGCATCGTCGCGGCGTCGGACACCGGCGCGGTGGAAATGGCGCTGTGGTCGATGTTGGGCGCGCGCCCCGTCGATCTGTTCGCCTGGGAAAGTTTTTCGGAAGACTGGGTCACCGATACGGTGAAGCAGCTCAAGATCAAGGATGCCCGCACTTTCAAGGCGCCTTACGGCCAGCTGCCCGACCTCACCCAGTATAATCCGGCGCACGACGCGGTGTTCGTTTGGAACGGCACCACCAGCGGCGTGAAAGTGCCCAATGGCGATTGGATTCCGGCGAACCGCGAGGGCTTGACCATTTGCGACGCGACCTCGGCCGCCTTCGCGATGGAATTGCCCTGGGACAAGCTCGATGTCGTGACTTTCTCCTGGCAGAAAGTGCTGGGCGGTGAGGCCGCGCATGGCGTGTTGATCCTGTCGCCCCGCGCCGTCGCGCGGCTTGAGAGTTACACGCCCCCTTGGCCCATGCCCAAAATCTTCCGCATGACCAAGGGCGGCAAGATCGTCGAAGGTATTTTTGAAGGCGAGACCATCAACACACCCTCCATGGTGGCGGTTGAGGACTATCTCGACGCGCTTAGCTGGGCGGAAAGCCTGGGTGGATTGAACGGCCTGATCAAACGCTCCAACGATAATCTGCACGCCCTGGAACAATGGGTTGCCAAGGCGGGTTGGGCCGGGTTTCTGGCGGAAGACGCTGCCATCCGCTCCAACACCAGCGTTTGCATTGCCGTCACCGATCCCTCCTTCACCGCTTTGTCCGATGAGGCCAAGCAAGACGCGATCAAGAAAATGTGTTCGCTGCTGGAGAAAGAAGGCGTGGCGCTGGACATTGCCGGCTATCGCGCCGCCCCGCCGGGCCTGCGTATCTGGTGCGGCGCCACGATCGACAAGGCCGACATCGAGGCGTTGACGCCTTGGCTGGACTGGGCTTGGAGCCAGATCAAGGGCTGAGCTTTCGAACAAGGGGCTATCGCCATGCAGTTCATTGCAGAAAACGAACTGGAAAAAGCGCTGGTCGCGGCGACGCATGATCCTGCCGCCGCGCCGGAATTCTATCGTTTGTTTCTGGAATCCGACCTGCTGGTGCCCGGCACCGTGGAAGGCCGGGAATATACGAACGAGAAGTTCTCGCTTACGCCCGACGACAAATTGAATCTGGTTCCGGGAACGAAAGACGGCAGCCAATTCTTGCCGCTCTTTTCCTCTCTCGCCCGCATGCAGGAGTATGTGGAACAGGAAAGAAAATATCTTGTTCTCAAGGGGCGTGTTCTGCTGGAAGTGACGCGCGGCGCACCCGTCATCCTCAATCCCGCTTCGGAATACGGCAAAGTGCTTTCGCCGCAGCAGGTGGCGCAACTGCTGGATCAATTTTACCCCACCGGCCCTATTCGCGCGGGCGCCACCGTATATCCGGCCGATCTTGTGGCGGCATTGACGGCGCTTTTTGCCACCCGCGCCGATGTCGAGACCGCCTGGATGATACAGGGCAATTTTCCCAGTGGCGCACAGCGGCCAATTGTCGGCATAGAGGCCACAGGCGATTGGCCTTCCTTGATGCAGACGATCCAATCGGCGGCCCAGAGCAGCCTGCCCGGCCTGGAGTTCGATGTGCAACGCGTCGATTCGCGCAAACCCGTCGGCCTGACCAATGCCTTCCTACAGACACCGCCTTTCTATCAGCGCCGTCCCACCGGCTTCACCCTCAATTGATCCCATCAAGGACCAGCCCATGCCAAAAGTTCTGATCGCCGACAAACTGTCCCCCGCCGCCGTCGCCATCTTCAAGGAGCGTGGCGTCGATGCCGATGTGAAGACCGGCCTGACCAAGGAAGAATTGATCAAGATCGTGGATCAGTATGACGGCATCGCCATCCGTTCGGCCACCAAGCTCACCGCCGACGTGCTCAAAGCCGCCAAGAATCTGAAAGTGGTCGGCCGCGCCGGTATCGGCGTTGACAATGTCGATATTCCCGCCGCCACCGCCGCGGGCGTGATCGTGATGAACACGCCTTTCGGCAACTCCATCACCACCGCCGAGCATGCCATCTCGTTGATGCTGGCTTTGGCCCGGGAGTTGCCCGCCGCCAATGCCTCGACCCAGGCCGGCAAGTGGGAAAAGAACCGCTTCATGGGCGTGGAAATCACCGGCAAGGTGCTGGGCCTGATCGGCGCGGGCAATATCGGCAGCATTGTCGCCGACCGCGCTAAGGGTCTGAAAATGCGGGTCATCGCATTTGACCCCTATCTGTCGCAGGAGCGCGCCAACGATCTGGGCGTGGAAAAAGTCGAGCTGAACGATCTTCTGGCCCGCGCCGATTTCATCACCCTGCATGTGCCGATGACGCCGGAGACCAAGAACATTCTTTCCGCCGACGCCATCGCAAAGACCAAGAAGGGCGTGCGGATCATCAATTGCGCGCGCGGCGGCTTGATCGACGAGAACGCCCTGAAGGCCGCGATCGACAATGGCCATGTTGCGGGCGCGGCGCTGGATGTGTTCGAAACCGAGCCGGCCAAGGAAAATGTCCTGTTCGGCAATGACAAGGTTGTGGCGACCCCGCATCTGGGCGCCTCCACCACGGAAGCGCAGGAGAATGTCGCGCTGCAGGTGGCGGAACAGATTTCCGATTATCTTCTGACCGGCGCCATCACCAATGCGCTGAACATGCCGTCCATCTCGGCTTCGGAAGCGCAAAAGGTCCGCCCCTGGATTTCGCTGTCGGAAAAACTAGGATCTTTCGCAGGCCAGTTGACCGGCACCAGTTTGACGGGCGTGGAAATCGTCTATGAAGGTACGCCTTCGCTGCTGAACACTCGCGCTTTAACGCAAGCCGCGCTCAACGGCCTGCTCCGGCCCATCCTGGCTGAAGTCAACATGGTCAATGCGCCGGTGATCGCCAAGGAACGCGGCATCAAGGTGAGCGAAACCCGTCAGGATGCACAAGGCATCTATGAAGGCTTTGTCAAACTGGTGGTTTCGATGAGCGACGGAAGCACCCGCCGGGTGGCCGGCACGGTCTTCTCCGACGGACGTCCGCGCCTGATCCAGATCAAGGATATCGGTCTGGACGCCGAATTCGCGCCGCACATGCTCTATATCGTCAATGAGGACAAGCCGGGCTTTATCGGTAAGCTGGGCACTTTGCTGGGCGACGCCAAGGTCAATATCGCCAACTTCACCTTGGGCCGCAGCGCACCCGGCCAGGACGCGATCGCCTTGATCGAAGTGGACGGCCCGGTTCCAGATGCGGTTGCTCAGGCGGTCGCGAGCCTGCCGCAAGTGAAACACGCGAAGCCTTTAGCTTTCTGACCCCATCCGTCCGCGGAAGGTCGCGCCGCGATATGCGGCGCTCGAGCTAGAATAGATAAGGGCGCTTCGGCGTCCTTATTTTTTGCTCTTCGCAATCGCCTCGTGATGCCTGATCACTTCTTTCACAATGAAGTTGAGGAATTTTTCCGCGAAGTCCGGATCCAGTTTGGCGTCCTCGGCCAGCTTGCGCAGCCGCGCGATTTGCGCGGACTCCCGTGACGGATCGGCCGGGGGGAAATTGTGGGCGGCTTTGAACTCCCCCACCGCCTGGGTGCATTTGAATCGCTCGGCCAAAAGATGAATCAGCGCGGCATCGATATTGTCGATGCTATCTCGCAAACGCAGCAGTTCCGGGTGGGTCATGGATGCCTTCCGTACGACTTTGCACAAATTCCGGGCGGAATATGTTTAAGCGAAAGCCCGGCTAAGCGCCAGCAAAGTTCCCGATGCCGAATTATTTTCAAACAAGGTGAACAGGCAAGCCAAATCCTCTTCCACCCCCCGGCATAAGGGTGATTAGCTTTACAGGCACAGGTGGGGGCTTGCGCATGCCTGTTACGAACAGGCTGCAAGATATAAAGATGCAGAAATTCGGAGCGATATGGGCCTTGGCGTTGACGCTGATGGCCGCGGGTTGTGCTGGTACGCAAACGGCCGAAGACGGGCATGTCACGGTCAGCGATCCGTTTGAAAATGTGAACCGCTTCTTCTTCGACATAAACCAGCGGCTGGATCGCAATGCCGGCCGTCCCGCCGCCAATGCCTATCGCGAAACCGTTCCCAATACCGTACGCACCGGCTTGCACAATGTGTTGGACAATCTTGGCGGCCCGGTGAACGTTGCGAACAATCTGCTTCAGGCCCGTTTGGAAGGCGCCGGTATCGCCGCGGGACGTTTTTTGGTCAACAGTACAGTAGGCGTCTTGGGCGTCTTCGACATTGCCACCGATTGGGGCATGCCCAGCCGCCCCCGTGACTTCGGCGAGACCATGGGCACCTATGGCGTGCCGCCGGGCCCCTATCTTGTGTTGCCGTTCCGCGGTTCGACCGATGTGCGCGATTTCGCCGGCAATTATATCGACGGTTATGTCACGCCGTTGCGCTATGTCCGTTATGAGGGCCGCAACTATGTCGGCCTGATGAAGTCCACCCTGGGGTCGATGGACAACCGGGCGAACAATCTTGTCACCTTCCGCGATATCGAACGCGCCAGCGTGGACTATTATGCCACCATGCGGACCTGGTACATGGAGCGGCGGGCGCGCCTGATCGAGGACCGTCCGGTCCGGACCGCCGAATTACCGGACTTTTAAGAATGGGCCAAAAATGCTCTAACCCGGCATATGATGGCCATTGAACGCATTGTCGGTTTTTGCTGCCGCTGGCCTTGGGCCGTGATTGCGGTTTGCCTGCTGCTGGCGGGCGGCACGGGCTGGTATACCCAGCAAAATTTCGCAATGAACACCGATAGCGAGCAGCTGATCGACGCCAAGGTCGGCTGGCGTATGCGGCAGGCGCGCTTCGACGCCGCCTTCCCTCAACAGACCAACCTCACCCTGGTGGTGATCGATGGCGCCACGCCGGAGTTGGCCGAATCCGCCGCCGCGCGCTTGACCGAAAAACTGGCCGCCAGTCCCAACCTGTTCCGCTATGTGCACCGTCCCGATGGCCAGTTCTTCAACCAGAATGGATTGCTGTTTCTGCCGCTCAAGGATGTGCAGGATACCACCCAGCAATTGATAAAAGCGCAGCCCTTTCTGGGTGGGCTGGCGAGCGATCCAACCTTGCGCGGGATCATGACCAACCTGTCCACGGTGCTGTTGGGCGTCAGTCAGGGCCAGGCCACGCTCGCCGATTTCGACAGCGTGATGGTGCGCCTTGCCGATGTGTTCGATGCCGCCGCGCACGGCAAAACCCAATACTTATCCTGGCGCTCGCTGATAACCGGCACCCAGCCGCGGCAAGAGGAAATCCGCCGCTTCATCGAGGTCAAGCCCAGACTGGATTTCAACGCTCTGGAGCCGGGGCGCGAAGCCAATGATCAAATCCGCGCGCAAGCCCGCGCTCTGGGGCTGACGCAAGATCACGGCGTGCGGGTGCGTCTCACCGGTCCGGTGCCGCTGTCGGACGAAGAATTCGGCACCCTGACGGACCGTGCCGAATTGATGGTGGCGGCGATGATGGGCGGCGTGTTGCTGACCCTTTGGCTGGCGCTAAAAAGTTTTCGCATCATCTTCGCCATTCTGGTGACTTTGTTCGTCGGCTTGGCGATCACCATGGGCGCGGGTCTGGCCAGTGTCGGCGTCTTCAACATCATCTCCATCGCCTTTATCGCGCTTTTTGTCGGATTGGGCGTGGATTTCGGTATCCAATTTTCCGTGCGTTACCGCAGCGAACGTCATCGCAATGGCGATCTGGCGGAAGCCCTGACGGCAACTGGGCACGGCGTCGGCATACCCTTGGCGTTGGCGGCGGCGGCGACCGCGGCCGGATTCTTTTCCTTCCTGCCCACCACATATACCGGCGTCGCCGAATTGGGGAAGGTCGCCGGCATCGGCATGATCGTGGCCTTTCTTTTGTCGATCACCATGCTGCCCGCGCTTCTGATGCTGCTCAATCCTCCGGGCGAAGCAGAAGATGTGGGCTTTCGCAGCCTAGGCTGGCTGGACGATTTCATGACCCGCAATCGCCGCAACGTCATCCGCATTGCAGCCATTGCAGGTGTTGTCTCGCTGGGACTGATGGCTTTTGTGAAATTCGATTCCAATCCGCTGGATCTGCGCAGCCCCAAAGTGGAGTCGGTCTCCACTTTGCTGGACCTTATGAAGAATCCGCAGACCTCGCCCAACACCATTGACGTGCCGACCCCGTCTTTGGCCGAAGCCGATGCGATTGCCAAGCGCATCCAGCAGGGATCGCTGGTTGAGCAAGTCCTTACCCTGTCCAGCCTTGTGCCCGATCAACAGAAAGAAAAACTTGCGCTGATCGCAGACGCCAGCAATCTGCTGGATGCCAGCCTCAACCCTTTCGATGTGATGCCCGCACCCAGCGATGCCGAGGTGACGGCAGCATTCAAAAGCACCGTTGGGAAATTGCGCGCCGCCGCTGGCACCGATCCGGGCAAACCCGCCCAGGACGCCCGACGCCTCGCCGATGCCTTGGACGCCGTCGTAAAGGCTGGCACGCCTGCTATCGCGCGAGCGCGCGAAGCGCTGGAACCCGGCGTCAAGACATTATTGATCCAAGTCTCGGATTCCTTGAAGGCCGCGCCCGTGACGATCGAAACCATGCCCGCCGATCTGCGCGCCGATTGGATTGCCGCCGACGGCACGGCCCGAATCCGCGTTTTCCCCAAGGACACCAGCAACAATCCTGACGCTCTCTCGGATTTTTCCGATCAGGTATTGAGCTATGCGCCACAAGCCACAGGCGCGCCGATTTCCATCCGCGAATCCGGCAAGACGATTGTTGGAGCATTCACCGAAGCGGGCGCCCTGTCCTTCGTCGCCATTATTATCCTGTTGGCGCTGGTGCTGCGCAGCCTGCACGATGTGCTGATGACTCTGGCGCCGCTGGTGCTTTCCGGGCTCCTCACCCTTGCAACCTGCGTACTGCTGGGTCTGAAGCTGAACTTCGCCAATGTTATCGCCCTACCTTTGCTGCTGGGCATCGGCGTGGCGTTCAATATCTATTTCGTGGTGGCATGGCGGCATGGCCAACGCTGCTTCCTGGCTTCCAGCCTGACCCGCGCGGTGATCTTCTCCGCCGCCACCACCGCCAGCGGCTTTGGCACGCTTTGGCTCAGCATTCATCCGGGCACCGCCAGCATGGGCGAATTGCTGATGATTTCACTGGGCTGGGTATTGGCGACAACCTTATTCTTGTCGCCGGCCTTGCTGGGTCCGCCGCCGCATACTTTGCAGATGCATGACCCAGAGGTGTGAAACCCCACCTTTCGCGAGCTGGCCTTTCATTTTTGATCCCCCTCCGGCCTCGACTATCACGCAGTCGCTACGCTCCTGCGCCCGTCTCGGCCACCTCCCCCTTAGGCGTGCTTACGCACGCGAAGGTGGAGGCGGGCTGTTTGCCTCAGCGGATGGTCGCCGCGCGGAATGCGCGGCTCGAGATCACGCAATTGTTCAAGAATCTCGAGCGAGGCATTCCGCCGAGCGACGAGCAGCATCCGCCAGCTTTCTTCCCCCTTCGGCGCAAAGCGCCAGGAAGGGGGAAGGTGTCACAGCGAAGTGTCGGCGCAAGCCGACCTGAGCTGTGACGGATGGGGGCAATCAAAAAAAAGTGCGCCAGATGCGAGCCGTTAGGCGAGCATCTGGTCCGCAAGCGCGTTTATCCGCTTGGTCAGCGCCGCCGCGCCGCCGGACGCGAAAGTCGCCGCGAAATCGGAACGCTTCTGCGCCATCTGGCTGATACTGCCGGCAAGATAAACGTCGGTGACCTTCCACTCCGAACCCAACTGATGCATCCGGTAATTGAAAGCGATGCTTTCCTTGGATGTTTTCAGGCTGCTTTTTACGAAATGGTCGCTGCCGCGCGCGATGGAGGCGGGCTCCACGACGAACTTTTCGCCGCCAAAAGAATCGAAACTCTTGGCATAATTGGCGATGGTCATGCGGCTAAACGCATCGGTCAGCGCTTTCTTATCGGCTTCCGGCAAGGCCGCGAAGCCCGGGCCGACCGCGGTTGCGGTCATGGCGGAAAGGTCGAAAGCTTTTTCGACGGCGGGTTTCAATTTTTCATAGCGCGATTTGGCGGTGCCGCCCGACTTCATCGAAGCCAGCAAAGCGTCATAAAATCCCTGGATCTGTGTCACGGCCGGGTCAGCCGCCTGGGCCTGGGCGGCCTGCGTTTGGGCCACCGTAAAGACCGGCGCGGTGGCCAGCATCAGCAGGGTGAAAACGGGTTTCAAAATGGCCTTCATGGAAATCTCCTATGACCCCGTGTAACGCGTGAAAAATGAATAGGACCCGAACAAATCTTGGCGAATCTTGGCCAATCCTGGACTTTTTGTGGTCGTCAGCTATCCCGGTCCAGCAGAAAAAACGGCAGGGCGGATAATTCGGGCGCCTTTGCGCCATAAGGGCCCAGCGCTTCGACCGCGCGGCGGGCGCGTTTTTCGGCCTCGGCGCGCGCGCCCTCCAGCCCCAGCAAACTCACCAGAGTCTGCTTGCCCATATCGGCATCCTTGCCCACAGCCTTGCCGGTTTTTTCGGCGGTGCTGGTGACATCCAGCAAATCGTCGGTGATCTGAAACACCACGCCCATATCCTCGGCATAGGCTTTCAGACGCGCGCGGTCTTGCGCGTCCGCTTGGCCCAGGATCGGTCCCGCCTCGCAGGAAAATTCAAAGAGCTGGCCGGTCTTGCGGCGTTGCAGATCGATCACGTCTTCGATTCCGAAACTTTTATCGGCCAGCATGTCGATGATCTGGCCGCCAATCATGCCGCTATGTCCCGACGCGTCCGCCAGCCGCGCGATCAGCGCGCAACGCACTTCAGCGGAAGGATGGGTTCGGGCATCCGCCAGAATTTCGAAAGCGATGGTGAGCAGCGCATCGCCCGCCAACACCGCGGTCATCTCATCGAAGGCGATATGGGTGGTGGGACGGCCACGGCGCAAATCGTCATCGTCCATGCAAGGCAGATCGTCATGCACCAGACTGTAGGTATGCAGCGCCTCGATGGCCGCCCCCACCCGAAGACTGCGCGAATCATCCACGCCGAACAGCCGGGCCGAATGCAGCACCAGAAAGGGCCGCAACCGCTTGCCCCCCGCCATGATGGCGTAGCGCATTGCCTCTTGGACGCGCGCCTGGCGTCCGGCGGGCACCGGCAACACGGCGTCCAAGGCGGCATCGACCAGCTTGGCGGATGCCGTAATGGCCTTGGGGAGTTCCTTGATGTCGATCCCGGCCGGAAAATTGAGGGAATTATTGGACATGCTGCCCCATTTTACGGCTGCCAGACGGTGGTTTCGCGCTGATTTGTTCCCGGCCCCTGCCCCAGGAACCGGCTCTATGCGCCCGCTTGTAGCCCTGAAAGCGCCCCTCTTGCCAGCCGCTTTTTCCGCCATTCCCGCGACATTTCACAGCCATGCTCGCAAAGCCCTTTGCCCCTGCGGTCTAAGGGGTTGCACCCCCTATCGCGAAAGGGGAAAATGGCTATGTTGCGCCGCCAAAGCATTGAATCCGCCGGGCCTTCATAGATTTGGGCCGGGCGGCCTGGCCGGGGGCGGTCAGGTTTCTTGGAGCCGGATTAGGGATCGATATGCGAGTTATTCTTGCCCAGCCACGCGGCTTTTGCGCCGGGGTCGTGCGCGCCATCGATATCGTCGAAAAGGCGCTCGATAAGTATGGCGAGCCTGTCTATGTCCGCCACGAGATCGTTCACAACAAGCATGTCGTGGACACGCTCAAGAATAAGGGCGCGCGCTTTGTCGAGGAACTGGACGAAGTGCCCGAAGGCGCCGTCACCGTGTTCAGCGCCCATGGCGTGCCGCAATCGGTGGTGAAGACCGCGCAGGATCGCGGCTTGCCGGTGCTGGACGCAACCTGCCCTCTGGTTTCCAAAGTGCACAATCAAGGCAAGCGTTATGTCGCCCATGGCCGCACCCTGATCCTGATCGGTCATGCCGGCCATCCCGAAGTGGAAGGCACCATGGGCCAAGTCGGCGCGCCGGTCACGCTGGTGCAGAACGAGGCCGATGTCGCAGAACTGAGCATCCCGCCTTCCACGCCGGTCGCCTATATCACCCAGACAACGCTTTCGATCGACGACACCAAGGGCATCATCGTGGCGCTGAAAAAGCGCTTCAGCGATATCGTCGGTCCCGAAACCAGCGACATTTGCTACGCCACCCAGAACCGTCAGACTTCGGTGCGCGAATTGGCCAAGATCGCCGATGTGATTTTGGTGGTTGGCGCGGCCAACAGCTCCAATTCCAATCGGTTGCGCGAGATCGGCCTGGAAGAAGGCATTCCTTCCTACCTGATCAATGATGGCAGCGAACTCAAACCCGAATGGGTGCGCGGCAAAGGTGTGGTCGGTCTGACCGCCGGCGCTTCGGCCCCCGAAGAACTGGTGAAGCACGTGATCGAGGCCTTGAACCGGATCGAGACCGTGGAAGTGGAACAGATGGACGGCAAGAAGGAACATATCGAGTTCCGTCTTCCCGCCGAATTGAGGGCTTAACGCTATGGGACTTCCGTTTCGCCAAGCCGCCAAGATCGGCGCCTATGTGATGAAGAAGCACCTGTCCGGCGGCAAGTATCCGCTGGTCTTGATGCTGGAACCTCTGTTCCGCTGCAACTTGGCCTGCGCCGGCTGCGGCAAGATCGATTATCCCGATGAAATTCTGAACCAACGCCTGTCTTATCAGCAGTGCATGGATGCGATCGATGAATGCGGCGCACCGGCCGTCTCCATCGCCGGCGGCGAACCCTTGCTTCATCGCGACATGGCCAAGATCGTGGAAGGCTATATCGAACGCGATAAGTTCGTGATCCTGTGCACCAACGCGCTGTTGCTGGCCAAGAAGATCGACCAGTACAAGCCGCACCCCAACTTCACCTGGTCGATCCATCTGGATGGCGACAAGGCGATGCACGACAAGTCGGTGTGCCTGGACGGGACCTATGAAAAGGCCGTGGCCGCCATCAAGCTGGCCAAGTCGCGCGGCTTCCGCACCCAGATCAATTGCACGCTGTTTGATGGAGCGGACCCTGAGCGCACCGCCGCCTTTTTCGACCATATGATGGAGCTGGGCCTCGACGGCATCACCGTCTCGCCGGGCTATGCCTATGAGCGCGCACCCGATCAGCAGCACTTCCTCAACCGCGAACGCACCAAGACCATGTTCCGCGACATTCTCAGCCGCGGTAATGGCGGCAAGAATTGGGAATTCACCAATTCCAGTCTGTTCATGGACTTTTTGGCCGGCAATCAGACCTATGAATGCACGCCCTGGTCGATGCCGCTGCTCACCGTGTTCGGCTGGCAGAAGCCCTGCTACTTGCTGGGCGAAGGCTATGTGAAGACCTTCAAGGAGCTGATGGAAGGCACCGAGTGGGAAAAATACGGCGTCGGCAAGTATGAGAAATGCGCCAACTGCATGGTCCATTGCGGCTTCGAAGGCACCGCCGCCACCGATGCCATCAAGCATCCGCTCAAGATGCTGCCGATCCTGATGAAGGGCATTAAGACCGAAGGCCCGTTTGCCCCGGAAATCGATCTGTCAAAACAGCGCCCGGCCGAGTTCACCTTCTCGCGTCATGTCGAGCACAAGATGTCACAGATCAAGGCCGGCAATTCCAACACCACAGAGATCGAGGCAGCGGAGTAGTTCCGCGAACGCCTTGTCCGAGGCGCGTGCGGTGCGGATCAGCGCCGGCACTTGGCTAGGCTTTTTCAGAAGCGACCCCAGCACCCGGCCGAGCGCAATACCGCCATCTGGCTTCATCGCCACAAGCGCAGCGGGTGGCAGCACATGGGAAGCATCGTCTGAGATGACCCGCAGTCCCGCCAGCGGCAGATTGCGTTTCGCGGCGAAACGTGCGGCGACCTGGCTTTCCATGTCCACCGCCAGCGCACCGGTGGCATCATGCAGACCGGCTTTGGTCTCAGGCTTTTCGATGATCACGTCACTGCCGAACAATTGGCCCTGATGGGCGAATGGCAGGCGCGATGCCAACCGCACCCGCCAACCTTCATGGCAATCCCATTGTTCCAGTCCAGTCAGCACCTGATCGGCGATTACAACATCGCCTACTTTCAAGTGGGGCGACAGCGCGCCCGCCAAGCCGATGGAAATCACGCCGCGCAAATCACCATGCAGGGCGTCGAGCTTGGCAGTCAGACGGTCGCCATCGCCGCCGCCCGCCACCGCCACCACACCGGCAATGCCGACAATCTTGGCTTCCTTGGCAAGTCCGGTGACGGCGAGAACGGTCACGTTGATCTCTTCACAGGCCGTATTCCACGCGCCGCGAATTGCCGGTCTTAAGATTGCGATAGCGCGCCAGGGCCCAGAGCGGGAAGAATTTCGGATAGCCGTGATAGTTCAAATAGAACACGCGTGGAAAGCCGCCGCCGGTATAGTGCGGCTGACCCCACAGCCCGTCGCCCCGTTGCGTCGCTTTGAGATAATTTACGCCCCGCGCCACGGCAGGGTGATCGACCTCGCCCGCCGCCATCAGGCCCAACAAAGCCCAGGCGGTCTGTGACGCCGTCGATGGCGCGGGTTCGTAACCCTTGTAATCCAGCTTGTAACTGTCGCAATTCTCGCCCCAACCGCCGTCCGGATTCTGAATCGCCACCAACCAGTCCGCGCCGCGCTTCATCGTGGCGTGATCGGGCGCAAGACCCGCGCCATTCAATCCCGCCAGTGCCGACCAGGTGCCATAGATATAATTGACGCCCCAGCGGCCCCACCAGCTTCCATCTTCACGCTGGGTCTTGATCAGATAGTCGATGCCCGCCTTCAGACGCGGATCGTCTTTTCCCGCGCCCAATTGCGCCAGCATGCCGACACAGCGTCCCGATACATCTTCGGTGGGCGGGTCCAGCAAGGCGCCGTGATCGGCGAAGGGAATGTTGTTGAGATAATAATAGCTATTGTCGGCATCGAAGGCGCCCCAGCCGCCGTCGCGGCTCTGCAAACCCTCGACCCATTCGGCGCCGCGCGCGATGGCGTCTTTATAGCCGTCGCGTGTCTTGGCGCGGTCCATCGCCATCACCACCACGGCGGTATCGTCCAGATCGGGATAATAGTCGTTGCGATATTGGAAGGCCCAGCCGCCAGGGCGCACATCGGGTTTTTCTTCCGCCCAATCGCCTTTCACATCCAGGACTTGCAGCGGCTTCAACCATTCCAAGCCGCGTTCGGCTGCGTTTTCCGCGCGCGCATCCTTGGTTTCCAGCAAGGCATGCGCCACCAAAGCGGTGTCCCACACCGGCGAGACGCAGGGTTGGCAATAAGCCTCGCCGTCCTTGACGATCAGCAGATTTTCCACCGATTTGCGGGCGATGGCGCGGTCGGGATGGGTGGGAGAAAAGCCCAGCACGTCATACATCATCACGCTGTTGGCCATGGCGGGATAGATCGCGCCCAAACCGTCCTCGCCGTTCAAACGTTCGGTCGTCCAGGCGCGGCATTTTTCGATGGCGCGGGCACGCAGGCCTTTGGGCCAGGGTACGATTTTGAGAATCCGATCCAGCGCACCAAAGAATAACGACCAGCCCGCGCTTTGATGCGGCGCGCGCGGGCTTGCCGCCGGCACGCCGGGCACAAAAAGTTCATCGATATGAATGCCGCGCGGATTCTTCGCAAGCGGCTGGCGCGCGCATAAAACCAAAAGCGGCACGATCACGGTGCGCGCCCAATAGCTCATTTTGGAGAGATGCACCGGGAACCAACGCGGTAACAAGATCAGCTCCACCGGCACGGTCGGCACGTTCGACCAGCTTGTTTCGCCATACAGCGCCAGCAAGATGCGGGTGAAGACATTGGCCTTGATGGCGCCGCCGCGCGCATGCAACGCCTCACGCGCCCTGACCATATGCGGCGCGTTGATGTCGTCGCCGATCATCTTGAGGGCAAAATACGCTTTCACCGTCGCGGAAATGTCGAAAGCGCCATCGTGATACAGCGGCCAGCCGCCATGCGCGCCCTGGATGCGCCGCAGATAGACGCCGATCTTGCGTTCCAGTTCCAGATTGGGCGTCTCGGCCAAGTAATGCACCAACAGGACATATTCCGCTGGAATGGTGGCATCGGCCTCCAGCTCATAAACCCAATGCCCGTCGGCTTTCTGCTGGGCCAGAATGGCGTCGGTGGCGGCGCGGATCGCGCCTTCCACTTCTGCGAACTGTCCTGGGCTCATCTGGTTCATGCCGCCACTATAAAGACAGATGCCGCAGCGCCAAAGCGGCCGCTGTTTCGCCCGAGCGTAGCGCACCCTCGATAGTGGCCGGCAGCCCGGTTTGGGTCCAATCGCCCGCCAGAAACAGGTTGCGCCACTGGGTTTTGGCCGAAGGGCGGCGGGCATCCTGGGCCGGGGTGGCGGCGAAAGTAGCGCGCTTTTCCTTGACGATCTGCCAGGCGGGCATGGGGGCTTTTATACGCAACGCCTTGCTCACATCCGCCCAAATGCGGACAGCCAGGTCTTCGCGGTCCTGATCGACGATGGCGTCCGCTCCCGACACGGTCACCGAAATACGGTCATGGAAGGTGAAAATCCATTCGGCGGTGCCGCCGATCACCCCCAGCATGAGCGGCGCGCCCACAGGTGCGGCCATCTTGAAATGCGCATTGACGATAGAGCGGAATTGATTGGGCACGGTCAGGCCTGGGATCAAATCGCCGGCGCTCCAAGGCGGCACCGCCATCACCACCACATCGCCGGACGCGACGGGCAATGTCCCTTCAGCGGTGTTGAGCGCCATGGCCATGCGGCCATCAAACGAAAGATCGCGCAGACGCGTGCTCAATTGGACCGTCGCGTTCTTCGCCTTCAGATAGCGCATAGCGGGATCGACAAAGGCCGCCGCCAAGGTGGGATGGGCGATACGCGGGCGACAAGCGCGTCCTCCTGCCATCAATCCCTCGCGAAGAACCGCAGCCGCCAACACGGCGGAGCCTTCTTCCGGCTGCGTGTTCAAGGCCGCCAAAAGATAAGGATTGACCAGACGCCGCCAAAGAGCGCCGCGCTCCTTGGTCACCGCGCCAATGGTCGCGTCCTTGCCCGCCCATAGCAAAGGCGCAAAAGCGGCATAGTCCTTGATCCTTGTGCCTGGGACGCGGCGCGTGCGCGAAAACACCCACCAAGGGACAGCACCATCGTTTAACGTGACCGGCCAACGCAAATCATCCGCAAGATCGACAAAATCCACGGTGGCGGTATCTGGCCCCCGCAGCGCATCCGCCGCGCCGATACGATTGAGATAGACATAGACCGCCCGATTGCCCGACAGAACCAGATGGTTGCCGTTGTCGATCACGCTATCCATGGCGGAGTCGAAATAAGACCGGCAGCGCCCGCCCGCCTGGCCCGCCGCCTCGATCAGCGTGACCGCCACGCCGCGCGACGCCAGGACGGTAGCGGCCGACAGACCAGCCAACCCCGCGCCGATGACATAGGCCTTGCCGGTCATGAGCCCGTCACGAGAAGAGCCCTTGCCGCAACACCAACGACAATAGCCGCGACTTTGGCAGGGAGACCCGCTTGCGCGGCGGCGCAAAGCCCTGCGCCTCGCTGGCGTGCAGAATTTCGGAATAGACCGCGCCCATCAGACGTGGCGTCTTGATCCGTCCGCGCGGCTTGGCCGCCAAAATACGCTGCGCCTGGTCGTAATGCTGATGCGCCAACTTGGCGACTTGGCGGCAAACCAAATCGATCTTGGGCCGGGCTATGATGGCGGCGGGGTCCATCTGACGGCAGCAATCCATTTCTTCCAGATACTCGCGCGGTAAATAGAGACGGCCGATCGCGGCATCTTCATCGATATCGCGCAGGATATTGGTCAATTGCAAAGCCCGGCCCAGATGATGCGCCAACTCGAAGCCCGGTCCTTCATCCATGCCGAACACCTTGATGGAGAGACGGCCCACGGCGCTTGCCACGCGGTCACAATAAAGATCCAGAGTGGCAAGATCGGGCGCGACGATGTCTTCCGCCACGTCCATATCCATGCCATCCAATACGGCCAAGAAATCATCCAACCGCAGGCCGTAGCGCGTCACCGCCGGCGCCAGAAAGCGCACTTGCTGCGCCACGGTACCGGCATAAAGCTTCTTCAGATCGTCACGCCACTGTTCCAGCTTTTCATGCCGCTCCGCGCGCGTGCCCACGCCATCGTCGGCGATATCGTCTACTTTGCGGCAAAAGGCATAGATCGCGAACATCGCATCGCGCTCTTCCGCCGGCATCAACCGCATCGCGATATAGAAAGAGCTGCCGCTGGCTTTCTTTTTGACGGCCTTGGCGGCCGGAGCGCCGATATTTTCTGCGTTGGTCATATCTATCTCGATGACGATTTTGGACGTGTCAGGCGCATAAAAGCGAAAGCGGGAAACCTTTTGAGAAACAGGGCTGCCACATCCATCTTGGAATGATGCACCCGTTGGGACAGGGGATCGCGCTTCATCAGCATACAGTTAAGGTCGTCGGCCAGGGTCTGGATCAGATCGACTTCCAGCGCAAGACGGCTGTCTTTTATCCCACGCGCAAAGGGGCGCGAAGTCTCAAGCAGCGCCGCATTCAGTCGCGCCAGACCGGCAATGACCGCCGCCAAGTACGGATTGGCGCGGGATTCCGCCAAAGCCTCAACCCCGATACCGGCTGCCGCCAGCAAGGATTCGGGGATATAGACCCGGTTCAATTCGGAAAAGTCCTTGCCGCAATCCTGCAGATGATTGATCACCTGCAAAGCGGCGCAAAGCGCGTCATTGACGGGCCATAGGTCTTTGCTTTCGCCATGCACATCCAGCACAAAACGGCCCACCGGCATGGCGCTGTAGCGGCAATAATCGATCAGATCGTCCCAATCGCTATACCGCAGCTTGGTGCAATCGCGCCGAAAGGCTTCCAGCAAATCCAGCGCATGATCGGGGCTCAAACCGCGCTCGGCCAGGATGGCGCGCAGCGCAACACCTTCGGCCACGAAATCGCTATCACCGATCAGGCTCAAACGCATCTGTTCCAACAGCGCCAGCTTTTCCTCCGCCGGGACAGTGGCATTGTCGGCAACATCATCGGCGGCGCGCACGAATTTGTAAAAAGCCAGTACCGGCGCGCGATGGCGCGGCGCGATCAGGAAAGAAGCAACGGGGAAATTCTCGTCCTTATGCCCCTTACCGGATTGGAGTTGCGCGACATCGTGCGTTGCGGAGCTGGTCATGCCTGCTCCCCGGCTTGTGCTTGCGCCCTGCCCTTCCACATGCCGCCCTTGCCCGACCAATGCTGAAGGGCGGACTGCAACGTGAACGTCGCATAGACGGTACCGATCACCGGCAGCGCCAATCCCCAAAGCGGCGATAGGCGATAAAAGCGCAGGATCGGCTGGAACATCAAAGCCATGATGATCCAAGCGATCCAGCCCGCTGTATTGGATATGCCCCAGGCGAACAACGCGGTCATGACCGGCGCCAGATAGACCATCGCCAACCCAAGCAACGTCCCGGCCAGCACCAGCGGCGAATAGCCAAGCTGGGCATAGGCCGTGCGGGTCACCATGTGCCGGATATCCGACAGATGCTCATAGGGACGCAAGCTCACGGCCCGGTCGGTCAGGCCCAACCAGATGGGCCCTTGGCGCTTCATGGCGCGCCCCAAAGCACAATCGTCGATAATGTTGTGACGGATGGCGGCGAGCCCGCCCGCCTTTTCCAGCGCCGTGCGCCGCGCCAGCATGCAGCCGCCCGCTGCCGCCGCAACCGGATTTTTGACATCATTGACGGCGCCGAAGGGAAACAACATGTCGAAGAAAAAGACAAAGGCCGGAATCAGAAAATGCTCGGCCATACTTTTGCAGGATAGCCGCGCCATCAGCGATACCATCGCTTTGTCGCCCTCTTGGGCGCGGGCCACCAAATTGCGCAGATTGTCCGGGCTGTGGGCGATATCGGCATCGGTGAACCAGAGAAATTCCGGCGCATTGTCGAAGGCGGCGGTGCTGGCATGATCGCAGCCCTGCTTCATCGCCCACAATTTTCCCGTCCAGCCGGCGGGGCGCGGCGTGCCGCTGAGCACCGTCAAGCGCTCGGAATCCAGCGCTCTGGCCAGCCCGCCGGTGCCGTCGCTGGATTGGTCGTCCACCAAAACGATGCGGAAAGAGCCGGGATAGTCCTGGGCCAAAAGACTGCCGATACTTTGCCGGATCACATCGGCTTCGTTGCGGGCCGGCACCACCGCGACCACTGCAGGCCAAGACTGCGGTTCCTGAACAGGGCTGGTATCACGCTCGCGCAAAAGCCAGAAGCCGTTGCGGAACAGCAGCATATAAATCCAGATGGTCAACGGCACAAAGCCGAACAAGATACCCGCAATCATTTGAGGTACCCATTGTCGCGGAACCAACCGAGCGCGTCTTTGAGGCCCTCAATATAAGGGCGCGCCGCGTAACCCAATTCGCGCTTGGCTTTCTCGGAGCTGAAAAACATGCGGTAGCGTGACATACGCAGCGCATCCATGGTCAAGAACGGTTCCTTGCCGGTGACGCGGGCGATCGTTTCCGCCCCCCAGGCCAAAGGGAAAAGAGGCGCGCGCGGAATTTTGATTTTGGGCGCGCGGCGGCCCGACAAAAAAGCGATGTCGGCCAGCATGGTCTCAAGCGCCACATCGCTGCCGCCCAGAATATAATTTTCGCCGATCTTGCCCTTGTCCAAAGCCAGCAGATGCCCCTGGGCCACGTCGTCGACATGCACCAAATTCAATCCGGTATCGACAAAGGCCGGCATGCGCCCGGTGGCCGCCTCGACAATCACCCGCCCCGTTGGCGTGGGCTTGATATCGCGCGGACCGATCGGCGTCGATGGCGCGACGATCACGGCGGGAAGTTTCTCTGTCGCGATCAGACGCTCGACTTCACGTTCGGCGACCAGCTTGCTGCGTTTATAGGCTCCAATCACGCTTTGCGGCGTGTGGCGCGAACTTTCATCGACGGCAGTGTCGCCCGGCTTCAAGGCCGCGACAGAGGAAGTATAGACGACACGCTCCACGCCGGTTTTCAAGGCCGCGCCCATGGTGGCGCGGGCGCCGTTTAGGTTGTTGCGCTCGATCTCGCCCGGATCGCGTGCCCACAGGCGGTAATCGGCGGCGACATGAAACAGATAACGCGCGCCTTTTAGCGCGGCGGTCATAGAGTCTTCGTCGCGCATGTCGCCGGTCACAGCTTCGCAATGCACGCCGGAGATGTTGAGCCGTGAGGCGGTGGGGCGCATCAGCACTCGCACATGCAGACCCCGCGCCACTAGCGCGCGCGCCACGGCGGAACCCACGAAGCCGGATGCTCCGGTCACCAGGGCGATGTTAGACATGGGGCGCCCCGTCACCGGCCGCTCGCCCAAGCTCGCGGCGCTCGCCACTTTCGCCGGTCCGCTGGACCGGCTCATTCGCTCCGCGAAACGCGGCTCGCCCTTCGACACCTTGCCAGTAAAGAAGAGCGGGCACGCCCAGCACGATTTCGCGCGCGCGTTTCAGCAACGACACTGCCACGCCCATCTCGGCAGGCAGACCGAACAAAGGCGCCAGCATGGCATAGCCCCATTCCTGCACCCCGATGGCGGCAGGCACTGGTGCTGCGATGCTGCGCAAAGTGCAGAGCAATGCCTCTAGCGCGATGGCATTCAACAAACTGATATCCCCGCCAATCAAACGGAAAGAAATATAGGTACCGCCGCCCGCGCCAATCCAAGCCAGGAGGTGCAAGGCCGCCGACCCTGCGAGCCGGGAATGCGAGTCGTAAAGCTCTTCCATCGCGGTGTGGAACGAGACGCCTTGTTTGGCCTGCGGAAAAAAACGCCCCGCCAACCTTTCCGCAAAACCAGCGCCCTTCTTTTGCAGAAAAATCAGCAACGCGATGGCGGGAACCGCCAGCAGCAATACCGCCAGCATCGCCTCGGCAAGAGGACCAGAGCCTTGCAGGTGGCGGAACTGCGTGAAACCCCATCCCAAGCCGAAGGCCAGGAACACCACCTGCGCCATCGCTTCGGTGGTGGCGTCTGCCGCGACCGAAGCCGCCGCATAGGCGCCGTTCATGCCTTTCAAAACCATCAGCCGCGCCGCCGCGACCATGCCGCCCACGGGCGAAAAGGGTGAAATCTCGGCTATGGAGTCGCGCACCAGCCGGGCGACATAGAATTCGGGGATGGATCGGCGCTGCGCAGGCGGCAGCAGAAAGTACCAGGCAAAGGCCAGGCTGATAAAAACCACCAGCGCGTACAAACAAAGCAGCGCCAGACCGCCAAAGCCGGCGCGGGCTATCGCGGCGAATATCGCATCAAAGCCGATCTTCCAGACCAGATACACAGCCGCGACAACGCCAGCCAGCAGCGCGACGGCAACGCCGATCTTGGGCGCCCATTTCATTAGACAGGTAAGGGCTTGGCGCGGAAGCTCCACAACCGCATGGCGCCCAGCGCGGTTTCCGCCAGTTGCGGCAGGAAGCTGGGGCGCAGCAGTTCTTTATCGAACACGCCCATGCGGCGGCGGTTTTCGGAATAACAGTCTTCCAGGAAGCGGCGGAAGGTAAAGCCGTCCAGAAACACGGACGCCTGGGTGGCGGAAAATTCCTTGCCGTCGTTCAAATCCTTGCCGCGCTTGGCGGTGCCGATCATGCGGCCCAGCGCCCGCATATAATAGCGGAAGTCTGTCAGCGGCAGTGCGATCCGGGCCAAAAAGCCCTTCTGCGCTTGGTTATAGGCCATCCAATTGACGAAGAAGACGATGTGGCGGGTTTCTTCGTACATCAGGGTTTCGAAGATGGCGAACATCTCCTTGGGCAGAAATTCGGACTGCATGGCGATCTTGAAGACGCCGAAGCCCAGAAACGAATCCATGCATTCGCCGAAACCGAAATCCTTGAAACGGGTTTCGACATTGTCGCTGACATCTTCCAGCGGACGTTCGGCGGCATCGATGCCGTATTTCTCGATCATCACCCGGATCAGCTTGGCGTGGCGGGCTTCTTCCAGGCCCTGCAACGCCACGGCTTCTTTCATCACCGGGTCTTTGATGGTCTTGACGAATTCCGCCACGATCGCGCCGGCCCGGCGCTCGGTATAAAAAACCTCTTCCCAGAAGGGCACAGACTTCAGGCGTTGCAAGGCTGCCTCGTCCAGATCCGGCCAGGGCAAAGTATCCGGGTCGAAATCGGTATAGGTCTGCATGAAATGCTTGCAGAAAGTGTCGCGATGTTCCGGCGATCCGATCTTCATCACGCAACCTTCTTTTTGGGACGAATAAACTTCAGCGCCATGCGCGCCATGAACGGCACAAAGCGCGGCCGCTTCAGGCGATTGTCATAAGGCTTCAAACGGCGATCATTTTCGGCAACGCAAACCGCGATCAGTTCGCCGACATCGATATCCGACCCCAATTGCTCAGCGCCGCTGAGAGTAAAGTTGTTGTCCTGCTGACCATTGGAAACGTCGGAGGCGATGCCCATGCGCTCATAGATCAAGAACAGCCAGACCGCCAAAACCTTGAGCTCGAAATAAGGCCGGCGCCACAACGGCATGTTGCGGCGATGCCAGGCAACCCAATTGACGAAGAACAAGATGTGACGCGCTTCCTCATTTACGACGGGATCGAAGGTCTGGACCAGTTCGGGCGGAAAATAACCGGTGTCCTTGGCCGCCTTGAACAGACCAAAAGCAAAGAAAGAATCGATGCATTCGCTATAGCCCGTGACCATGAAGGCCCATTCCGGATCCTTGGGCTTTTCATAGACCGGCTCGGGCGCCAGTTTGATGCCGTAAGCCTCGACCAGATTGGCCAGCACATGGCGGTGGCGGCGTTCCTCGAAACCATTCAGCTCGATCGCCTTGCGCAGCAAAGGATCGGGTATGCTTTCGGCATAGGTGCAGACATTCAGCCCGGCGCGATTTTCGGTCTGCACTGCGATGTCCCAGATCGGCAGAGCGGTGATGCGCTTCTCGGCTTCTTCGCCCAGCTTGGGCCAATCCAGCACCGCAGGTTTATAGGGATCGTGGGTGTCCAGCAGAGTCTTACAGAAGAGCCGCTTATGTTCGTCGCTGCCGAACTTGATCGGACCGTCACCGGGCCAAACGCCGGTGTCGCGCGTCAGATCGGGCGGAATGGCGAAAGCCGGACTACTCATCGAAACGCCTGCTCACAATGAACCTGCTTGCAATACCCCTTTGGCGGGGCCAATTGAACCCAAAAATACAGCCCGGCAAATCTGAGCTAAGCCATTGAAATCAATGAATTGAAAAGTCCTCGAAGCCACCGCTCAGAACCCCTTCCGCCGCCAGCAAGCCAGGCAACGCCGGATCGGTCAGGGCTGCAAGTTCCCCCGCATACTGATAACCGGAGGCCGAACCCGCATAAGGCCCTGTAGCGGGATGGGTATAGATCTCGCTCAGTCCATCGGGCAGATGCCGGATCAGCCCCGTCAGTCTTTCGCTTGTCATGGCACCCGACCAGGCCAGGCCAAAGACATGATCTGGCGACGCAATGCCCGCCTTGGCGAAGCGCCGGCGCAAAAGCTTTGCGAAGGGCGTGGTCAGTGCAACCACTGCCGAAGCCTTGCGCGGCTCGATTTGCCCCAGCACGGCCTGCGGCTCCAGCGGAACCCCTTTCCAGCACATTGGGATCCTAAGCTTAGAATTCCACGTGGACAAGTTGTCGCG
>JADMIO010897331.1_pt1 | contig 63714 bp, 47 predicted proteins | sample 8958161 | NCBI WGS metagenome assembly JADMIO01 (sample SAMN16585339, study PRJNA669376) | soil metagenome | isolation source: Crop rotation soil | place: USA: Cullars Rotation, Alabama | collected 2011
AGGTGAGCCAGTGTGATTACATTTGCGGCCTAACTGTGGCCAGTCCAGTTACGCTGGAGTCACTAGTATTTAGGTGACACTATAGAAGCGGCCGCGACAACTTGTCCACGTGGAATTCTAAGCTTAGGATCCCAATGTGCTGGAAAGAATCATCCGCAAAGAATGTGTCGATGTAAAGCAGAGATTTTCGTTGAAGAAAAATGCAGAAGTCGGAACTTCATCTGCAAGACGTAAATCACAGATACTTGCTTTCAGAAAGGATATCAATTTAAAAGATTTGCGTGGCAATGTTCCAAGCCGTGTACGTAAGCTCAGAGAAGGACAATACGATGCAATACTGATTGCTTTCGCAGGCATAGAACGTCTTGAGCTTGACCTGTCAGATTTGCATGTTGAGAAACTGGACCCGCATGAATTTATTCCTGCTCCTGCGCAGGGGGTTATGGCCATTCAAATCCGTAAAAGTGACACAGAACTTTTGGGCGCATTGCAGAAAATAAATAAAAAGGCAGTGCAGCAGCAGATAGCCATTGAACGGAAAATTCTGAACCTGTTTGAAGGCGGATGTCACGCGCCCCTAGGAGCTTTTGCAGAATATGATGATGAAAAAGAAATGTGGCGCGTGATAGCATCTAAGGCAGATACATGGGATAAAATGCCTGTATCCGTTTTTGTTGAATCGCTTAATGCTGATGGTATGGCAGAGAAAGTGGTTGAGAAAATCCGTTCTGCGAAGCCGGCGCCTGTTTTCATTACACGCAACGTACGGGAAGATGACTACTTCACAACCGTTCTAACTGCAAATGGTTTTACAGTCAGCGGCCACTCGCTGATTGACTTTGAAAAAATTCCTTTTGAATATTTTCCAAAGACAGACTGGCTTTTCTTTTCCAGCAAACGGGCCGTCTTGTATTTCTTCGGACAGAAACCAAAAATTGAAGGACAAAAAATAGGTTGCATAGGTAAATCGACGGCTGATGAAATCCGAAAGTTCGGCATGAGGGCAGAGTTTATTGGTACTTCAACAGATACACGGCTGACAGGAAAACAATTTGCTTCACGAGTTGGAAGCGGAACGGTTCTTTTCCCGATGGCAAAAGGAAGTCTGCGTTCTGTTCAGAATGGCTTTGTAAAGCCGGGACAGGCAATTGACCTGCCGGTTTATGAAACCATCGAACATACTGATATTAAAATTCCCGATGCAGACATTCTTGTTTTCACAAGCCCGTCGAATATTCAGTCGTACACGAAGCAAAAACCGATTAACAAAAATCAAAAGCTGATTGCTCTTGGTGATGCTACGGGAAGTGCCTTGCGTAAGCTGGGCTTCACGCAATACATCACTGCAGATGCATTTGACGATACGGCATTGGCCAGAGCAGTCTTTACTATTTCTTCAAAATAAAATTCCATGATTCACCGCCCGAGAAGATTAAGAAAGAACCCTATCATTCGTGAGCTTGTTGCAGAGACGAGATTGAGCAAGGATATGTTTATCTATCCGTATTTCGTTATTAAAGGAAAGAATACGGTGCAACCCATTGATGCAATGCCCGGTGTCAGCCGCTTTTCAGTAGATGCATTGCAGAAGGATGTAGAAGCAGGATTGAAGCTTGGAATAAATAAAGTTCTGTTATTCGGAGTAGGAGAGGAGAAATTTGAAGATGCACATTCAGCGCACGATGAACATTCAGTAGTCGTTGAAGCGATAAAAGAACTGAAGAAAAATTTCGGAGAAAATTTATATGTCATTACAGATGTATGTCTTTGCGCATATACAACTCATGGCCACTGCGGCTTAATACACGATGATTATGTAGACAATGACTCATCACTTGAAGTGCTTGCAAAAATGGCATTAGCTCACGCTCAGGCCGGAGCCGACATGGTTGCACCGAGTGATATGATGGATGGCCGCATAGCAGCGCTTCGCAAGAAGCTGGATGAGAATAATTTTGTGAGCACACCTATTATGAGCTATGCGACGAAGTTTGCTTCAGCTTATTACGGTCCGTTCCGCGAAGCCGCTGACAGCGCTCCGGGTAAAGGCGACCGTAAAAGTTACCAAATGGACTTCCGCAGTATTAACGAAGCTGTTCGCGAAGCCGAGCTCGATGAAGCAGAAGGTGCAGACATTATTATGGTAAAGCCTGCGCTTGCTTACCTTGATGTTATCCGTGCCGTAAAAGAAAACACGCACCTGCCCGTTGCCTGCTACAACGTGTCAGCAGAATACACGATGGTAAAAACGGCAGCAAAAGCAGGTCTGATTGACGAACAGCGCATTGTGATGGAAAATATGCATGCATTTGCGCGTGCCGGAGCAGGAATCATTATTTCGTACCATACAAAGGATATCCTGCAGAATAAGTGGTTGTAATGTCCTACCTGAAGGGTTAATACCGAACCTTATCCGGTTTGGCCTCCCATTCATCAAAAGCAGCTAAGGCTTCCTTTCTGGAGATCTGGACCATAGGAATATGACGGCTGGTCACTGGAGTCTGAACTTCATGATAGATAAATTCGTCGTCGAAGCCGATGCGGTGAGCGTCTTCTTTGGTATTTGCAAAATAGACCTTTGCAGGGCGCGCCCAATAGATGGCAGCCAGGCACATGGGACAGGGCTCACAGCTTGTATAAATTTCACATCCGTCAAGCTGCCATGAATTAAGGGTTTTACACGCTTCGCGAATGGCTACCACTTCAGCATGGGCTGTAGGATCATTTGTCTCAAGGACGCGGTTAAAGCCCCGGGAGATAATTTTTCCGTCTTTCACAACGATAGCGCCAAAAGGGCCGCCTGTATTATTACGCATCGTTTCGAATGACAAACGAATGGCCTCAGCCATAAATTGCTGCTCTCTGTCCATTTGATAAAAGTACAATTTTTAGAACCGATATGTCACCGAGACGTTCGCGCCAAGCATAGAAATATAAAAGTCATGCTTGCCTTCATCCTCTGCCGTGCGGAACATACGATATGTTACGCCGGGACCAAAAGACCAGTGCTTTGCAGAATATTGATACGAGATAATGCTGTTAATGCAATAGTATTGAAACGACTCAAGTTTACGCTTTATATCACTGCGGCTCATTCTTGGAATATAAGTCCCTGCTGCCTGCATTACAATATGATTGTGTGCGCTCAAATCTTTTTCAAACCGTAATCCGAGTTGCGGATAAGGTATTACCTGGTCATTGAAATCTTCGTGCAGCAAAACTGCATCTGTGTCATTGAGGATTTTTGCATCAATTTTTACAATTAGAAAATCATAAATCAATCCGGCTAAAAAAGTAAAACGACTGGTCGCATCCGGCTTATTCAGCAGCTTCTCATAAAATGCCTGAACACGAATTAGGCGGCTGTGGTCAATTGTAATGCCTTGCCTCGAACCCAACAACACGCTGTTGAACCAGATATTGCGGTTAGTCGTATCAATTCCCGAAATAAAGAAATATTCTCCGCTGAGATTGAAAGACGAACCGTTTTTCCCGGTATGATTTATTGTTCCCCCGATATTGCTCCAGACCGTTTTGCCGATATCCTGCGTAAACGAAATCGTGTCTTCAGGAAAATTCGGATCATTCACATTCAGGTGACCATCCACCGGAAAGTCATAGGTAAAAAATGGTGTGAAGCTCCAATACGATGAGCGCTCCTCCTGCGCAAAGGCATATTGAAAAAGTAAAAAAGGAAGCAGGAAAAAAATTCTTCGCTTCATAGACAATCTTTGATAAAAGGAAATTCAAAAGCATGCCCTGCAAGCCAATTATATTATCATTTATTGCAAAAAGAAGCTAGAACTCCAAAATTAGTGTAAAAACGCAATTTTTTAGTTCGAATGTCCTATTTTTTGCTCGTGTTTTAGAAACTTTTACTAGTGTTCCCTCATCAATTATATGCGTCATTGAATCTATGACGAGCATTTAATTGCCTTTAACGAGTAAAAAAGTTCCGTCCCTTAGGAGGTTTCTTGCAACTGTTTTAGTCATTGATGCAAAAACGCTAATCATTCACTCTTTGATTCAAATAAAAGAAAAGGGAATGCTAATTCTCCTTTAGAAAATGCATTGACCTGAGGAGACTTCTAAAAATAAAGTTCCGACTCTTTTAGTAAAAGTTGCGGGGATGCTAATAAAAATGAGGCCGAAACCTAGGTTTCCGAGTAAACGCCCATTGAACAAAACTTGTCAATGCGTTTTTTCACGAGCTCATTGGAAGGAAGAAGGGATAACTCTGCAACATGTTTCTTTATTTCGCTTTTTACAATCCGGAACATTTCATCAGGATGAGTATGCGCACCACCAACCGGCTCTTTAATGATGCCGTCAATCAGGTTTTGTTGTAACATATCGTCAGCAGTGAGTTTTAAAACCTCTGCTGCCTTTTCTTTAAAGTCCCAGCTGCGCCAAAGGATAGACGAGCATGATTCAGGAGAGATAACAGAATACCATGTGTTCTCCAGCATAAGCACTCTGTCCCCTACTCCGATGCCGAGCGCACCGCCTGAAGCACCTTCGCCGATGATGATACAGATAACAGGCACTTTAAGGTGAGCCATCTCATAAATGTTGCGTGCTATGGCTTCGCCTTGTCCGCGCTCCTCTGCTTCAAGGCCGGGAAATGCTCCGGGAGTATCGATAAGTGTAACGACAGGTTTATTAAATTTTTCAGCAAGCCTGAAGAGACGTAACGCTTTGCGATACCCTTCCGGATTGGCCATACCAAAGTTTCGATACTGACGTTGCTTTGTTGTGTTGCCTTTCTGCTGGCCGACAAACATAACGGTCTTTCCGTCCACACTTCCGAAACCTCCGACGATGGCTTTATCATCTCTTACAGTGCGGTCTCCTGCCTGCTCAAGAAAAGTTCCGTTAGTAATGGCTTGTATATAGCTTAATGAATAAGGACGTTCCGGGTGACGGGATAACTGAACACGCTGCCATGGAGTTAGTTTGCCGTAAACTTCCTTGCGCGTAGTTTCCACCTTCGCTTCCAATTCGCGAATGGTAGCGGAAATATCAATTTTACTTTTTTCAGCAATCTGCTTTGCTTTTTCGATTTGCTCGAGCAGCTCGGCAATTGGCTTTTCAAAATCGAGATATGTCATCTGTTTTGATTGGGGGCGCAAGTTAGGAATTCTGCCTTATTGGTCGTGAATCAATGAGCCTTAGTACATTCGCAAAGCGATGCTGGCATTTCCCAATGCAAAAATCAATTTAGGGCTTCATGTTCTTGAAAAAAGAAGTGACGGCTTTCACAACATTGAAACGGTTTTTTATCCCGTAAAATGGAGTGATGTCCTAGAAATTATTCCCTCCGAAAAAAAGGGAAAAAAGGACGTACAGTTCAACACAACAGGAATAAAGGTCATAGGCAGCAAGGAAAAAAATCTTAGTGTCAAAGCGTATCATCTGCTTAAAGAGAAATATGATTTGCCAGCCGTGCAAATGCATCTTTACAAATTTATACCGATTGGAGCAGGATTAGGAGGCGGCTCTTCAGATGCGACAACTACCCTATTGCTGTTGAATAAGATTTTCAATCTCAAAATTGAAAATCAAAAGCTGGAAGAATTGGCTTCGACGCTCGGCAGCGACTGTGCTTTCTTTGTCCGTAATAATCCAACATTGGCTAAGGAACGAGGAAATGTCTTTGAAGAAATCAACCTTACACTGAAAGGTTATTATATAGTTATTGTAAAACCCGAAGCACATGTAAGCACTGCAGATGCTTATAAGAATGTACTTCCGAATCAAAAGCGGAAATCGCTGAAGGAAGTTATTTCAAAGCCTGTTGAGCAGTGGAAAGATGATTTGGTAAACGATTTTGAGAAAAGCGTTTTCAAAAAATTCCCCGAAGTGAAATACCTCAAAGAGGAGCTATATACCTGCGGAGCTGACTATGCTTCAATGAGCGGCAGCGGCAGCGCCGTATATGGAATTTTTAAAAGTGAAGTGGATTTAAAAAGTCAATTCAAAGAATACACTCTCTGGAGTGGTCAGCTTTACTGATTATTCTTAGTTCTCCGACTCAGACTTTTCCCGTATTGCCATTGAACGGTTCGCATATACTGCTGCAAGCTGTTTATCGCCGTTTAATGTATATGCTTTTACAATCAGGTCATAAGAACCGATTGAGCCAGGACGTGCTTCTATATTCAATTTGATAATTGAAATGGCTTCGTCATAGCGCATCTTTTTCATCAGGCGACTGGCAAGATTAAGCATCTGTTCTTCAGAGGCAGGATAATTATTGATGACAATATCCTTTTCATTACCCGTAATATGATTGGCTATTGCCTTAAATTCCTTGCGGATGCAAGTGACATTTTTCATAAACACTTCGTAAGGAAGAGTACCGTCTACTAAATCCGTTTCATAGGCAGACAGGCATGTGTTCAGGTAATTAAATCCATCTGTAGGACGAAATGCAGAACGCTTATAGCTTTTGAAAAGCTTATCACCCTGTACAAGAAAAACGGTATCCCCGTCGCGTTGAATTAAATCATCAAAGTTTAAAAGAGATGCTAAAGCAATCTGGGAATAATTCTGCGATTCGTTTTTAAATCCTCCGCATTGAGTCTGCCATAGTTGTTTGAAGAGTTCGATTCCTCCTGCCTTTGGCTGCATCTGTCTTAAGGCACAACCTACGTTGCCGGCTCCTGCATGGTAGGCATGCAACACAAGAAGACGGAACCATAAATCTGTTTCGTTGTATTGTAGATTTAACTCATCCAGATATTTTTTGATGTAAGGAATACAGGCTGTATTCAAGAGCTTGGCAGCCACTTTCCCTGCCTTTTCAAGATTGCTCCTGTCATCATGTGTGCGGCTGACAACTAAACCATATCTACGCGCCACACTGCGCATAAGCTGGAAAGGTCCGTTTGCACCTACGGATGATTTTGCTTTTGTTTTACCGGGACTTTCTATCAAAAGAATTGTCTGAGCATACCAAGGATCAACACCAGCCTTTTCAAAAACTTCAATAGCCTTGCTGATTTCAGGCAGCACTTTTTTCACTTCATAGAATTCACCCTTGCCTGATGTAACGTATAAAGTAGTTCCGCTATCAAGGTTGTAATTGCAGATAATGCTGTCTTTGCAGAATTGCTTTTGCTCTTCTGTCATCGATGACCAGTCAGCACGACAAACCCTGTTCAGAAGCGTTCTTTCCGAAGCCACATTGACAAGGCAGGTATCACTTGTCAGGTTGATGACTTGCTGCCAGAATTTTGATTGAGGTAATTCGTTCCATCCATCCTTGTAGATGGAAGAATCCATGAGAAAACTAAGCTTTGCCGTGTCATTATAGCTGATTACGGTCTTCTCCACAATCTGTGAAGAGCCCGCGACCTGTGCCATGGCAAAAGCCGGTATTACGAATAGGAAAAGAAGGAGATTTCTCAAGGATGTTAAGTTATTGGCTGATTTCTCAATAATTATGCAAAATTACTTTAAGTCTTACTTTTTTACTCTGAAAACCGAGTATTTGTTCACATCCTCACGTGAGTTTCATTTAAACGGTCTGAGACTATAAATCCGTTACCAGTTAACCTGAAATTCCAGTTAACCAATAACGGATATGAAGATGATTTGTTCCTATAAACCCCTTTGCTTTTCCTTATGCTTTTTCACCTGGCGCGAAAGGGCGTCAACGCACAGGTCTGTCGCTTCTTCAAAAGTCTTGCACTGATGTTTTGTTATTAAATCGTTGCCGGGAATTGCCAGCTTAATCTGGACAATTTTATTTGAAGTGTCACTAGACTTGTCGAGCTTCAGTAATACATCACCGCCGATGATGTGGTCGTAGAAATGGATTAGCTTGTTCACCTTTTCCTGGATGCGTTCAAGTAATGTAGAGTCTGCAGTAAAGTGCACTGATTGAATTCTTACTTTCATATATAATCCTCCTTTATGCCCTTGGATGGGCTTGTTTATAAACTTGTTTTAATTTCTCTATTGTATTATGGGTGTAGACTTGAGTCGCGCTAAGATTTGCATGACCAAGAATTTCTTTAATCGAATTGATGTCCGCTCCGTTGTTCAACATGTGCGTTGCAAACGTATGACGCAGCACATGCGGGCTCTTTTTATCCAAAGTGCTGACGGTGCTTAAATATTTTTTGACAAGGTTGTAGGCAGTCATGCGCGAAAGCGGCTTGCCGTCTTTGCTGACAAAAAGATTATCGGATGAGAAAGAAAAAGACTGCTTCGACTTCAAACTTTGATACTCCTGTATCATCTGCCTTATTACTCTAGTGTACGGAATTATCCTCTCTTTGTTTCTCTTACCGAGCACCTTTACCTGGCTGTTTGGCAAATCAATGTCTTTATCTTTCAGGTTGACCAATTCGCTGACGCGCATACCCGTTGCATAAAAAATTTCCATCAGCAGCCTGTCACGTCCGGCAATAAATCCCTCTCCGAAATCAACCTGCTCAAAAAGCAATTTCATCGAACTTTCGTCAACAAATACAGGAAGCCTTTTTGAAGTTTTAGGGGCCTGTATCTTCTGCATAGGATTGATCTTTATTGTCTCATTGCGCAGCAAAAACTTATAAAAGGTCTTAAGAGAAGAAAGCTTGCGGTTAATAGAACGCGGCGTAGTACCGTTTTCCATTAGACTGACAATCCATGAACGAATCATAGGGTGGGTTACTTTTACGATATCAGATTCACCGTAGGTAACGTTTAAGAAAGTAAAAAATTGTTCCAGATCGCTTTCGTAAGCTTCGACCGTGTGAGGGGAAAAACGCTTCTCGAATTTGATGTATTGAATGAAACTCTTCAAAGGATTCATTTACCAAAAATAAAAAGGAGAGAAACTTCTACAGCCTCTCTCCTCTATTTTTTACCAAACCAACATTTTCAAAAGAAAATAGTAAGGTAAATATACGACGTTCTCACGCCGAAATCAAGTACTTTTTATAATGTGTTCTCGCGAAGCATTTTTGCCTTGTATTTCGCCTTAATAATCTGCTGGCGGCGCGTAATAGATGGCTTTTCAAAGGCCTGGCGGCTACGCAATGCGCGTATCTGACCTGTCTTCTCAACCTTCTTTTTGAACTTTTTTAGCGCTTTTTCTATGCTATCGCTGTCTTTTACCGGAATAATTAACATTCTTTATTTTAAGATTTTAGGGCTGCAAAAATAGAAAAATTCCGGAATACACAAAGCATTTTTAGGGTGAAAAAAGCTATTTAATCTTGACCTCTTCTACCTGGATTACCTCTTTCGTCGAATTATTGTAGATGAACGCGACAACGTTAACGTGGTCAGCATTCCAATCAGCTGGAATATCGTAGAAAAAGCCGGATTTTACCGTAGAGTCAGGCGCAATACTTCCTGACACTAAGTCTGTCCCGAAATTCGAATTCATTGTACCACGCAGTACATGATGGAATGTAAAGTCAGGCACGGACTCAGGAACGTGACCATACCAAAGCTGCCAGTCAACTATACTGTCTTCAGTAAGCACAACCTGCAGTTTGTAAGACCCGTTCATGTAAGCGAGAAATTTAGATTCAATGCAGGAGCTAAGTTTACGTGTCGACTCATCAAATGTATTCTGAATGCGAAGTCTTACCGTTGCGGTCGTCAGAAGCTGGCTGTTAATTAACCCAGCCAATTGACTTTTTGATTTAAGGTGTGTACTGGTAGGAAAACCAAAGCGGTTAACCATGCTAATCGGATTGGTTGCAGCTGAATTATAATACTCATACGTCTTCTCGCCTACTTCACAGCGGAAATCTTTAGTAAAAGAGCCGGGAGGAAGAGAGCCGGAACACGCTGCTGCGCTTGGACATACTTCAGCAAAATACTTTGCATGAATGGTAATGACCACCAATGAGTCCGCATAGCGTGGTTTTAGAGTATCACTTATATAGACAGTTGTAGGTGGACAGTTTCCACACAGATGCCCCGTAAATTCTTCGAGCAATACTTTTCTGTTAGCGCCTCCAACCAGCGGAGTAAAAAAACAGGATGTATCTACATTCAAATTCTCGCGAAATGGCTGCTTCACTTTATCGCATGACTGAAAAACTGTCGCTGCAATAAGACTGAGAAACAATAATGGAAGAGCAATTTTTTTCATGATCGATTAAAAGCTGCTTGTAATTGATAACAGGAAACCATTAGATGCCGGCACCTGGCGGCAAACTCCACCAACACAGAATATTCCGGAGCGCTGGCGTCCATATCCAATCTGTATCCGGTTTGTATTGCGGGTATAACCCGTGGTGAGTGTAAAGTAATGATAACGCTGTGATTCGATTTCATTGCCATAATTGTATTCGTCGAATGCTGCAAAGAACCAATGAGGAGAAACGGAATACTCCACGAGCCATAATGCCCAGTTTTGTTTATCCTGCTCTGTAAAAAGATGCTGCAATTCCGTACGGATATTATTTTTAGAATTCAGTTTCCAGTTTATTTCTGCAATGTAGGTTTGACTGAAAACCTGTTCAAAACCTTCTCTGCCTTCTATTACGTTCTTATTGTATTGTTGATAAACGCCAGTAAAAATCAACTTAACCTTTTTGCTAAGTTTTTGAGTGACTTCAATGTTAAAATCCTCATAGTACACTTCTTTTCCGGCGGCAAAAAAATCAGAGGTATAGCCAAAATCGTCTCCTGTTGCTTTTTTGTCAATTGCCTGCGCTTTGGAATAATTGATGACAATGTCCGCCCCGTATTTGCCAGTTAAAAATGTACCTGGTTTAATCCGGAAGAATGTTTCTGCCTGGTATCCGAACTCTCCGTTCGGCTGCGTAGCGTAAGGATATAATGTTGCCAATATATATGTATGATTCTTAGTCATAGCAGGCAGGTAGTTTATAATGAGGCTATTTAGTGTAGCCGTCCTGTCCGAGCGAAAGCTCATGTTGTCTATTCGTTTTGCACCAAGAGAAAAACCAAAACCCTTTTGCGACCAGCTTACATTCAGCAATGCTGCTTCACCGTTTTTATAAATATAACCGTTTGTTAGCGACGGGTCATTTATTTTATGAGCATACTCTCCTGAAACATTCAGACCCCCGTGAATGATGTTAAAACGCCCGGCTCCGGCTCCAACATTTTCAGGAAGAATAAAGACCGGGTCCTGATCTTCCTGGAATTTACTGATAAAACTGCCTCCTAAGATATATTGAGTTTTCGCGCTGTCTCTACCAAGTGATTCATTTAAGTTCCATTCAATATCTCCTCCGCGAACAATTCCTGCACCTTTGCCAAAGAAGTCCCGTTGATTGCCGAGAACGCCTTTCAGGTAAACACCTTTATAGGGCATATATTTTATACGAACCCCATCCATTGCATTATCATATCCGAGACCGCGTTCTTCATAAGAACGGAATATCAAACCGCTACCGAACTGCTCGTAGTAATTGCCAACGGTAACTTCCAATTCATCTTTCTTGTAATTCAGAAAACGATACGGGATTCCGTTGCCTTTATAGCGCTGGTCAAAACCTAAGAGTGGATTGAGATAATTTTCATAGCGAAGTCCTGCAGAAAAATTTCCTGCTTCGTAGATAAAATTAGCGAAGCCGTTGCTTAACAGCTTTTCACGAACTTCAGGAGCGCCGATGGCAGAGTCTGTAAAATAATACTGAGCGTCGAGCTGGAAGTTTCCATGAAGAGAGCCGCCTAATAAATTCTGAGACATCGCTCTCCCGGAAAAAAGCAAGCAAATAAGAACGAACGTTAAACGAATATTGCTTTTCACTAAAACTAAATTGGTAAAATTATTTTGCCGGAGTAGCCTGCAGCTTTTTCAGCGCTTCATAAATCTCGTCTTCATTACCCTCAGCAAAGCCTACGTGCTGCCACACAATCTCCTTTTTGTCATTCAGGATAAAAGTATGTGGGGGCATGTTAACATTCAAAGCACGTTTTAAATCTCCGTTAGGATCGATGTACGATTCATAATTCCATCCCTTGCCGTTTACAAACGGAGCAACGCGCTGCATTGTACGTGCATCGTCCAGGGAAATAGCGATCAACTTCACTCCTGTTTCCTTCTGCCAGTCAGGGTATATTTCATGAATGGTGTTTAGCTCTTCAATACAAGGCTTACACCATGTTGCCCAAAAATCGATAATAATTGGTTTACCGCCGTTGTCAAACGTAGATGTGTTGACATTAGCTCCAGCCATTGATTTAATATCTACTGATGGCAGAGCACGTTTCGCTTCTTTATCCTGGGAAAAAGCACTGACAGAAAGAACAAGAAAGAGGAAAAGAATATTTTTTTTCACCGCTGTTTTAAAGTTATTGGCAATAATAGTGCTAAACACATTAAAGAAAAAGGTCTACCGGATGGCAGACCCTTTTCTTATTTATTTTGATTTAAAAATTAGTCAACTATTGAAATCTTCTTGGTAACTGTTCCGTCGTTTGAACGGATCGTTACAAAGTAAGAGCCCTTCGCTGCATCCTTCATATCAATAGGAAGAACACCTGAAGAAACATTATTTAAGCTGAAAGACTGAACAGTTGAGCCAAGAACGTTACTTACAGTTACTGTCAGGTTTTGAGCCTTATTAAAATTGTAAGAAACATTCACTTCCCCTCTTGATGGGTTTGGATATACATCAACTCCCGAAGTAGAGCTAATTTCATTTACACCAACTGTAGTGTAATAAGCGAGATTAATGTCATCCACATACAGGTTGTTACCATAGTTACTGGTTGCCTTAAACTTAATAAGGACGTCATTAAATCCTCTGTAACTATCCAGGCTAACGGTATCATCTCTCCAGTCAGCAGCCGCAGGAGTAAAGGCTGTAGTTTGGGCAGCGTGTGTCATCAAAGTAGTTCCTGCTTTATTAAAAAGATCAACCCAGCTCGTGCCACAATTTGTAGAAACCTGGACCTGGAGACGATCATTCTCTGTCTGGTACTGTGCATATGCATGGTCCCAAATCAAACGAACGTTCTGAGAAGTATTGCTTAAATCAAGAGCTGGCAGGTAGAGTTCGTCAATCTGTCCGCTTGGGCTATTGAAGAAATCCATCTTAGCACAAGCTGAAGAGTTACCATGGCCACCGGCAGTAGTTACTCTCGTCCAGGTATACCCATTGTCTGTATTATTCAATACCCAGTTTGTCGGAGGGAAAGTAGCAGCCTGGTATCCTTCAGCTATTGGGGTAGGACCTCCGACAGTCGGGAAGATAGAAAATGACGAAGACCTATAGCTATTATTAGGATTAATATCTACAGCACCGTTAGGCGATGTTGCGCTTACTCTGAATGTATGCGGGCCGGCTGATAATACAGTTGTAGGAATAGGAACAACTGCAGTAGCATTTACAGCAAGAGAGCCATTCCAGGTAAAGGTGTTGGCAAGGTTATAATACCAGTTAGTTGCTACATCAAATTGATAGCTAATCGTAGCAGACGTCATCGTAGTGCTTCCTGTATTTTTTATAGTAACTGAAGGCGTTACTGAAGTATTGCAAGATGCAGCCGGAAGGCCTGTGATAGCAGTTACTGATGCATCGTTCGAAGGCAAAGCTGTAAGAGGTACACTGTATGCAGCCTGCTGAACAGCCTTTGAAGTAGTCTCTTGCAGAAAAGCAACTACACCGATCTGGTTTACGTTACGAATATACCACGGAAGCGGAGACGCAAGATTTACAACCTGGTTCTGACCGTTTGTCCAGCTTGAACCTAATGTTGTGCCTTGGTCGCTTGGAAGCATTCTACGCATTACCCAATGGAAATCTAACTCCCCGTTGCTGCCCGGAGCTGATGTGAAATTGATATCGCGTTCAACAACTGCTACATGAAGCTTCAACGTGCTTGCTGCAGTATAAGCCTGTGCTGCCGTAATGCTGATAGTAATATATATTGAATCATAATCAGCAGAAATAACGTGCGTAGGAGCTAATGCGAACGGAGCCGGAACAGCATACCTGTTGTCAATCTGAGCCTGAGTCAGGCTGCTTGGATATACATCAGTAGAACCGTCAAGCTTTGAATCAGGAACTCCTGATACAGCATAATAGCTTACACGTGTTGCAACTTGAGTCGCATTCTCTGCGTTCATTGGATCTGAACCCGGCCAGCTAACCTGGTAGTGCAATCCAATCAGCTTCGTTGGATTAGCATCGCACATAGCATTGTAAGTAGGATTGGCTGATGCACACGGAGGGCAAGATGCCTGCGTAAATTCTTCTGTGAGAACCATACGTTGTGTTTGTGCAAACACTACATTGCATAATGCAATAATAGAAATGAGGGTAAATAATTTTTTCATTAGAGTTTGTTTATGGAATTAGATGGCAATACTATAAAAAAAATTGGTTTAAAAAAACAAGTTTTCGACATAAAAAGCCCCTTACTGCTTCTTCATCTTTTATTTCCAGCTTTTTACCTATGTTCGCAGCCCTATAATTAGCTCTAATGAAAAAACTTTACATTCTATTCTTTTTTGCGGCATTATTCATTTCTGCTTCTGCACAGGACTTCTCGCCTCAGAATGCTACACTTAATGTCAGCGGGCCTGCTGATGCTACCCTCGCAGCTCATGCTGATATTTATAATACAGGCAGCCAGTCATTCGAAGTGATGTGTGCCATTACGGATGCAACGATGGCGCCGCACCATGATAAGTATTTTTGCTTCGGGGATTTCTGCTATGACCCTACAGTTACAGTATCGACGATAGCTACTACAATGAACCCTGCTGAATCGAAAGTGCTCAGCGCATATGTTATTCCAAACGGAGTTGTGGGTACCAGCATAGTTACGTATCAAATCTATGATCAAAGCGGAAGCTCAGATACACTGTCTATAACTTTCACTTATGACTTTTCTGAAGTTGGTATTGACGAAATTTCACATTCTAAGTATGCTGTTTCTGTTGCAAGCCCAAATCCTGCAAACAATCTCACAGCAATAAGCTACAATGTTCCTTCAGGAAAAAACATACTTCTTGTCTTCCAGAACCTGCTCGGAGCTCAGGTAAAAGAAATTAAGCTGCATGACAACCGCAGCACTGCCATAATTCCCGTTTCTGAGTTTGTGAACGGAGTTTACATCTATACATTATATGTAGATGGCAAGCCAACAGCTTCGAAGAAGCTTGTGGTTGCGCATAAGTAAGACATTCTTGTTTCCTTTTGAAAGAACCCTTCTGAAACACAGAGGGGTTTTTTATTTGAATATAAATTTGGTTCCACATCCAATTTTGAATAAAAATTAGGGCTCCTTAAAGAAGAATACGATTATTTCAAAACCATATGTCCTTACCCCAAAACCATACGACATTCAAGCTTTATTATCTGGTATTGAAACGATACCATACATCCGGCAACAGTACCATATGTCATTGTTAATATGCCATACGTTATCGAAGTAAAACCATATGTTCTGAAAGCCATGCCATATGTCACCATCTCAGAATAGATGTCATTGAAGCTATACCATATGTCATGGCAGCAAAGGCATACGTTATAAAAACAATACATGTGTCCTAAAGGTCATGACGTATATTTCCGTAAAAATGTCACTTAGGAGAAGGTTTTCTTATTTATTTACTTTAGCCGTCTGATGAAAAAACCCTTTCTTCTATTCTTCCTACTTCATTTTGCATTTTACATTGCCAAAGCGCAGGACACAATTCATGTACAGGTAATGACATTCGGCTCGTCGCAGGATACTTCCGTTGTCTTTCCGCCCGACACATTCGGCATTGAAAAGATTATCATGAACTATAAGTTGCACTGTCCTGACCCCGTGCAGTGCGGAGAGTGGGATTACCTTACTTATACATATTTATATAAGCCTACCGGATTGTTTGATTCTGTCATGCACATTGTACCCAGCTATGTGGTGGATGGAATGTCGCCCGATTCAATTCCTCTGATGTTGACTCCGTCGTATTCTTACTCGGCGCATTTTGAGCAGCACATTACGTATAACAATACCATCAGTTATGACTCTGCCAAGGTTGGAAACGGAGCGCTGACCATAAATCATCCGTTCAAAAGCGACCAATCAGTTTGCCGTTCGCAGTATGTATGGCGCGCCAGCGAGCTGCTATCTGCAGGACTTCATGCAGGAAATGTTACGGATATGAAATTCAATATCGTTTCGCAGGGCACGACAATGCAGCATCTTACTGTTCGCATCAAAGCCACTACGCGCGATACAATTACAACTGCAGGTTATGAGAACAGCGGATTCACAACGGTCTATAACCAGGTCACTAATTTTTCTTCCGGATGGCAGAGTTTGAATTTTACAACTCCATTTAATTGGAATGGAACATCAAACCTTGCCGTTGACATTTCATTTAATGCAAACAGTGCCGCTTATGTGAATTCACTAACCGGAGATAACACGGGTTTTGCATCAGGCATTACGTTGACACAAGATGACCGCTCGCGATTTTTTGAAGGAACCGATTTTATCTCAATACCGCCTGCGGCAACTGCAAGCCTTGACAGTGTTGTCACCATAAGTTTCTGGGCAAAAGGAAATGCCTCTTACCTGCCGGAGAACACTACTGTGTTTGAAGCATGGGACACTGCAGGTCATCGCGTGCTGAACATTCACCTGCCATGGAACGACCAGAATGTGTACTGGGATGCAGGCAACAGCGGCACGGGCAGCTATGACCGTATAAATAAAGCAGCAACTGTAGCAGAATACGAAGGCAACTGGGTGCATTGGACATTTATGAAAAATGCCCGCACAGGATGGATGAAAATTTTCAAAAACGGAGTTCAGTGGAGGGCCGCTGTGAACATGCACCGTTCCATGGGCGGGATTGCGAAAATCCGCATCGGCTCTTCCTGCGGCGATGATGTATTTTATGACGGCAACGTCGACGACTTTGCCATGTGGAATGCTGAAGTGACTGCTGCTACTGACCTGCAATGGCTGTACAAACGTATTGATGCAACACATCCGAATTATGCAAACCTGCTCGTCTATTACCCGATGGATGAAATATCGAATACGATAGTAAGCGATGCTTCTCCGAATAATTTTAACGGAACACTTTCAGGAATTCCGGGAAGCATGCCGATGGACGGAGCAACGGCATTCAAAGATCTTAGCAACACAACGGAGAGACCCCAGGTAGTCTTCGGGCAGGGTGTTTACAATTCAACGATTGATTCTTCGCTTGTTATTGACTCTATGGAAAATGCACCTGTCATGGTTATTATTTATGGAGACACATTAAATCCGACAACTGTAACAGATACATTGATTGCATGGAATGCATATTACAACAACTATCAATATGATGCGAACGGCAATGTAACTGACTCAACGTACGTGATGCCGGATACGACACTGCATCTGCACAACACCGTTTATTATGATCCGCCATTTCCGGTTACAGACAGGTATGAACTTGCACGTTACATCACTCCGTACGGAAACGGATTAAGTCTTGGCAACGGATGGCTTTGGCGATTTGATGTGGGCGATTACGAACCACTGCTTCATGATACCGTTCACCTCACAGCAGGTAACTGGCAGGAGTGGCTGGATTTGTCTTTTGACATTATCAAAGGAACTCCGCCGCGTGACGTACATGATGTAAAAAATATTTGGCAGGGATATATTCCGTGGGATGTAAATACGGAATCAAGGCTGGATGCACGGATGACTTGGATTCCGGCTGATGCTCTTAATACAAGAGTGAAGCTCCGCCTGACAGGTCATGGCGAAGACAATAACAACTGCGCTGAGTTTTGTCAGAATACCTGCAAACTACTAGTCGATAACATTCAACGATACTCACATCTTATCTGGCGTAATACCTGTCCTGTGAACCCATTGTATCCACAGGGAGGAACATGGATTTATCCGAGAGCTAACTGGTGCCCCGGTGCTGAAGTGGAAACATATGACTTCGAGCTGACGCCATATGCAACACCGGGAGATTCTGTTCTGCTCAATTTAAATTTTAATAACTATTCGGGTTCAGGCGGAGCAAATTATATCACGGAGACGCAGCTGATCACATACGGCGCTCCGAACTTTTCGCTCGATGCAGGAATGTATTTGATAAAATCTCCGAGCAACCTGCAGGTAAACCTGAGGCATAATCCCATCTGCAATAATCCAGTCGTCACCATTCAGAATACGGGTGGAACAACTCTGACGGGTTTAACAATAACATATGGTTTAGTTGGAGGTACTCCAAGTGTTTATCAATGGAGCGGGAGTCTCAATATTGGTGAAACGGAAGATGTGCAGCTTGAAACCTTTGCATGGAACAGCAGCAACCTGACATTCTATGCAACGGTGAGCGCACCTAATGGAGGAACGGATGCGTATGCCCAGAACAATACGATGTATTCAACATTCAGCCTGGCGCCGGAATACGAAAACCAATTAATCTTTGAGCTGAAGACAAACAATTACCCGGGGGAGAATTATTACGATATCTTCGATGACTTTGGCAACCTGATTTTACATAAAGGCTCACTTGCGGCGAATACGTATTATTATGACACGATTACGTTTGCAACAGGATGCTATTCCGTACGTCTGTTCGACGGAGGAGAAGACGGTCTTTCCTTCTGGGCTAACACGGCACAAGGCTCCGGCCTATTCCGCATAAAGAGGGCCAGTGACGGGACTACATTATTTTTTCCCAATCCTGACTTCGGAGGTGAAGTCTATAAGGAATTTACGGTGGGCTATGCGCTTAACATCAATAAGAACACTGCAGTAAACGATGTCATGATTTATCCAAATCCTTCATCGGGTAAGTTCAATGTTGATTTGTTCTTTAATGCTAACTGTGATGCTTCCATAACGATTTACGATGTTACAGGAAGAATTATTAGGACGGAAAAATTCAAACAGGTGTTGAATAAAACTATTGAAATAGATTTCTCTTCAAAACCCGAGGGAGTTTATTATATATCTGTAAATAGTGATAAGAAGCAGTGGAATAAACGGATTGTGATTTCGCATTAGCCGCTTACTCCGGAAAATTCCAAATATGGAGGTGCTCCAAACCAACTAGAGCAAAAAAGTGCATTGGTTCAGTAGACATTCGGGTGCCTTCTCCCTTGTAATTAGCTAAGCCGTTCCAGGCAATCTCCAATCGTCGGCCAAATCCTCCAAGTCGTCGAAAAATCGATTCTTTCCTCTCATTTACAAATATGTTTGTGCAAACCTTTTAAGGCGGGAACAATTCTCTTCTTAAAAGCGGGCTAAACAGTTTTTTATAACGGACATTCTCAATTCAATCTCACCATGAGTAAAAAAGATTCGAACGGCAGCGGCAAGTCGCTGGCAGGCAAAAACGGCAACATCGAATTAATCAAACCTCCATCAATTCCCCTAGTGAAACGTGACGGAAAGCAAAGGGCTTCGGTAAAAAGTGCAAAGGAAGTAGCAGCGCCTACACCAGTTTACGATGCACCCACATTGGATCCTATAACGGGGCAAATAAATCAACACGAGCTATTAAGAGTTCTTACAGCCGTTCGCAACGGAGACTTCTCTGTACGCATGCCTATTGACCAGGTAGGATTAAATGGAAAAATTTGTGATACACTGAATGATATCATTTCCATCAATGAGCGGATGATGGATGAATTTACCAAGGCCGGAAACACTATTGGTAAGCAGGGTAAACTGACTCAGCGTATCGAACTGCCCCAGGCAAGGGGTCAATGGAGCACAGGTGTGGAGTCGCTCAATTCTCTCATCTCCGACCTCGTGCATCCAACTATTGAAATTGCACACGTTATCAGCTCCGTGGCAAAAGGGAATCTCTCACAGCAGATGCCGCAGGAAATCGGTGGGCATGAGTTGCAGGGAGAATTCGGTCGCATTGCAAAAGAAGTAAACGACATGGTGAAGCAGCTTAATCTCTTCTCCATGGAAGTAACCCGTGTGGCTCGTGAAGTAGGTTCAGAAGGAAAGCTGGGTGGACAGGCAAAGGTAAAAGGTGTGGCAGGTGTATGGAAAGATTTAACAGACTCCGTGAATCAGATGGCATCGAACCTGACAGGACAGGTGCGGAACATTGCCGAAGTAACAACCGCCGTTGCAAAAGGCGACTTATCAAGAAAGATTACGGTAGACGTAAAAGGAGAAATCCTTGAGCTGAAGAATACAATCAACACGATGGTGGATCAGCTAAACTCGTTCTCATCGGAAGTAACGCGTGTTGCTCTTGAAGTAGGAACAGAAGGAAAGCTTGGAGGACAGGCCCATGTAAAAGGTGTCGCCGGAACGTGGAAAGACTTAACAGACTCTGTAAACCAGATGGCATCGAACCTGACAGGACAGGTGCGGAACATTGCCGAAGTAACAACTGCCGTAGCGAAGGGAGACTTATCAAGACAGATTACGGTTGACGTGAAAGGAGAAATCCTTGAGCTGAAGAATACGATTAATACGATGGTGGATCAGCTAAACTCATTCTCTGCAGAAGTAACCCGTGTTGCTCGGGAGGTAGGTTCAGAAGGAAAACTGGGCGGACAAGCGAAAGTAAAAGGTGTGGCCGGTGTGTGGAAAGATTTGACGGACTCGGTAAACTACATGGGAAGTAACCTGACGGCCCAGGTGCGGAACATTGCCGAAGTAACAACGGCTGTAGCGAAAGGCGACTTATCAAAGAAAATTACGGTGGACGTAAGGGGAGAAATCCTTGAGTTGAAAAATACAATTAACACGATGGTTGACCAGCTGAACTCGTTTGGTTCGGAGGTAACGCGTGTAGCACGGGAAGTAGGTTCGGAAGGAAGATTAGGAGGACAGGCTGAAGTAACTGGAGTCGGTGGTGTATGGAAGGATTTGACGGATTCTGTAAACCAGATGGCATCGAACCTTACATCCCAGGTGCGGAATATTGCAGAAGTAACAACGGGTCTGGCAAAAGGAGACTTGTCGAGAAAGATTACAGTGGATGTGCGCGGAGAAATCCTTGAGTTGAAGAATACAATCAACACGATGGTGGATCAGCTGAACTCGTTTGCATCGGAAGTAACGCGTGTGGCAAGGGAAGTAGGTTCAGAAGGAAAGCTTGGCGGACAGGCAACGGTTGTCGGAGTCGGAGGTGTATGGAAAGACTTAACAGACTCTGTGAACCAGATGGCATCGAACCTGACAGGCCAGGTCCGGAACATTGCCGAAGTAACAACGGCCGTAGCAAAAGGCGACTTGTCGAGAAAGATTACGGTGGACGTAAAAGGAGAAATTCTTGAGCTGAAGAAAACCATTAACACGATGGTGGATCAGCTGAACTCGTTTGCATCTGAAGTAACACGTGTTGCGCTGGAAGTAGGAACAGAAGGAAAACTTGGAGGACAGGCTGAAGTAAGTGGGGTAGGCGGAACGTGGAAGGACTTAACAGACTCTGTGAACCAGATGGCATCGAATTTAACAGGCCAGGTTCGGAATATCGCCGAAGTAACAACGGCTGTGGCAAACGGTGACTTGTCGAGAAAGATTGGTGTAGACGTAAAAGGAGAAATCCTTGAATTGAAGAATACAATCAATACGATGGTGGACCAGCTTCGCGGATTTGCATCGGAAGTAACACGTGTGGCAAGGGAAGTAGGTTCGGAAGGAAAGCTAGGAGGACAGGCAACGGTTGAAGGAGTTGGAGGTGTATGGAAAGATTTGACAGACTCTGTAAATCAGATGGCATCGAACCTGACATCGCAGGTGCGAAATATTGCTGAGGTAACAACGGCAGTACAAAGAGGTGACTTATCGAGAAAGATTACAGTAGACGTAAAAGGAGAAATCCTTGAGCTTAAGAATACAATTAACACGATGGTGGATCAGCTGAACTCATTCGGATCAGAAGTAACGCGTGTTGCAAGGGAAGTGGGTTCTGAAGGTCAGTTAGGGGGACAGGCCGACGTGCCGGGAGTTGGCGGAACGTGGAAAGATTTGACGGACTCTGTAAATAAGATGGCATCGAACCTGACCTCGCAGGTGCGGAACATTGCTGAAGTAACAACAGCAGTAGCAAACGGCGATTTATCAAGAAAAATTGGTGTGGATGTAAAAGGAGAAATCCTTGAATTGAAGAATACAATAAATACGATGGTGGACCAGCTTCGCGGTTTCGCTTCGGAAGTAACTCGTGTTGCTCGGGAAGTTGGAACAGAAGGAAAGTTGGGAGGACAGGCTAACGTACCGGGTGTTGCAGGGACGTGGAAGGATTTAACTGACTCTGTTAACCAGATGGCCGGCAACCTGACAGCGCAGGTGCGGAACATTGCCGATGTGGCTATTGCCGTGGCAAACGGAGACATGTCGAAGAAAATTACGGTAGACGTGCGCGGAGAAATTCTCCAGCTGAAAGAAACGCTGAATACGATGGTTGACCAACTTCGAGCATTCGCTTCGGAAGTAACACGTGTGGCACGTGAAGTAGGTACAGACGGTAAACTTGGAGGGCAGGCATTCGTACCGGGTGTTGCAGGGACATGGAAAGACTTAACTGACTCTGTAAACCAGATGACGGGTAACCTGACAGCACAGGTGCGGAACATTGCACAGGTAACAAAGGCCGTGGCCTCAGGTGACTTATCAAAGACAGTAGCCATTGATGTAAAAGGAGAAATCCTCGATTTGAAGAATACAATTAATACGATGGTAGAACAGCTGAACTCGTTCGCCTTCGAAGTAACGCGTGTTGCGCGTGACGTTGGTACGGAAGGAAAGCTTGGAGGACAGGCCGAAGTAAAAGGTGTTGCCGGAACGTGGAAAGATTTGACGGACTCAGTAAACATGATGGCATCGAATCTAACAACTCAGGTGCGTGGTATTGCAAAAGTTGTGACCTCAGTAGCAACTGGAAACCTTCGTCAGAAGCTTTCCATCAATGCAAAAGGTGAAGTGGCGCAACTTACAGACACCATCAATGAAATGATTGAAACGCTGGCTGTATTTGCCGATCAGGTAACAACAGTTGCACGTGAAGTGGGTGTTGATGGAAAATTGGGAGGACAGGCAAGTGTGCCGGGAGCTTCAGGTATCTGGAAGAACTTGACGGAAAACGTAAACCAGCTTGCAGAAAACCTCACGACGCAGGTGCGTTCTATCTCAGAAGTTTCAACGGCAGTTGCCAAGGGTGACCTTACGAGAACAATTCGTGTAGAAGCAAAAGGAGAAGTTGAAGCTTTGAAGGATACGATTAACCAGATGATCACGAACCTGAAAGAAACAACTCTTCGTAACCAGGAGCAAGACTGGCTGAAATCAAACCTTGCCAAGTTCACACAGATGTTACAGGGTCAAAAAGATTTGAATACCGTGACACAGAGAATTCTTTCCGAATTGGCGCAGGTTGTTACAGCACACTATGGAGCATTTTATATTCTTAAGCAGGAAGATGAAACTCAAAATATCAAGCTGAAGCTCTTTGCAGCCTATGGGTATAAGGAAGAAAAGAATATTCCAAAGGAATTTGCAATCGGAGAAGGTTTAGTTGGACAGTGCGCATTTGAGAAAGAAAGAATTCTGCTCACAAACGTTCCTCGTGATTACATAAAGATTACTTCCGGGCTTGGCAGAACAAAACCGGCTAACTTAATTATTCTGCCTGTACTGTTTGAGAATAATGTAAAAGCTGTAATCGAACTTGCCTCTCTTGATGCCTTCAGCCAAACTCACCTTGAGCTTCTCAGCCAGTTGACAGAAAGTATTGGTATCGTATTGAATACAATTGAAACGAATACACGTACGGAAGAGCTGCTTGCACAATCACAATCACTTGCAGGAGAATTGAAAATTCAGCAGGAGGAGCTTCGCAGGACGAATGACGAACTGCAGGATAAAGCACTCCTTCTTGTTAAACAGAAGGAAGAAGTGGAAGCAAAGAATAAAGAAGTGGAAGAAGCCCGTATGTCGCTTGAAGAAAAGGCAGAACAGCTCACTCTTACTTCTAAATATAAATCGGAATTCCTGGCCAACATGTCTCACGAGCTTCGTACTCCACTGAACAGCTTATTGATTCTTGCACAACAGCTTTATGAAAATGCAGAGGGTAATTTGAATGAAAAGCAGATACGTTATGCAAAGACGATTCACTCGTGTGGCGACGACTTGATCCAGCTCATCAATGATATTCTTGACCTTTCAAAAATCGAATCAGGGTTTATCACGGCAAATATTTCACCGGTTCGTTTTGCTGAAATTGCATCGTTCGTTGAAACAACGTTCAAACCAATTTCTGAAGCAAGGCACTTACGTTTTACTATCGAAACGGATACACAGTTGCCTGTTTCAATGGAAACTGACTTGCAGCGTTTGAACCAGATTTTGAAAAACCTTCTTTCGAACTCATTTAAGTTTACTGAGAAAGGTGATGTGAAACTTCGGATTTATGAAGCAAACAATAACTGGAAGCATGGAATAAATCCGAATCTTGATGCTGCTAAAAAAGTTGTGGCCTTCGCCATTACAGATTCCGGTATCGGAATTCCGCAGGAGAAGCAAAATATCATCTTCGAAGCATTCCAGCAGGCAGAAGGTTCTACAAGCCGTAAATATGGCGGAACTGGATTAGGCCTTTCTATCAGCCGTGGTCTTGCAGAACTCTTGGGAGGAACTATTGAACTGGAAAGTGAACCGGGAAAAGGAAGCACATTCACTTTATTCCTGCCGGTTGAAAATGTTGTCGGAGTAGTTGCAAAGCAGACAGAAAATCTCACAGCTTATGAGCAAGCCGAAACTTCCAGCGGAGATATTGATACTCTTCTTAATTCCATACGCATTACCAGCGACGGAATTGAGTCTAACCTGAGTGTCGTCAATGAAATGATCAATGACACGGGCGATGACAGGAGTAATATTCTACCAAGCGATAGAGTCGTTCTGATTGTTGAAGATGACTTGCGATTCGCTAAAATTTTAATTGACAAAGCACATTCAGAGAATTTAAAAGCCATTGTCGCTATCAGCTACATTGAAGTGTTTGACTTCATCAACCGTTTTTCTCCAATTGCGATAACTCTTGATGTGAAGCTTCCCGATACAAGTGGTTGGAAAGTGCTTGATTTATTGCGCAATGATTTAAATTATCGTCATGTGCCTATTCACTTGATTTCAGGTGAAGAAAACAGGATGCTTGCATTGAAGCGGGGCGCAAGAAGTTTCCTTTTAAAGCCATTGGAAAATGAGGCTTTAAATGATCTATTCATAGACATCATCAACTTCCAAAAGAAGCATATGAAGAACATTCTTGTTGTTGAGGATAACGAACTTGATTCATCACAGATTGTTAAGATGCTGCAGGATGATAAAATGAATGTGACAATTGCCAACACCGGTAAGAAGGCATTAAAACAGATTTCTTCAAAAGATTATGATTGCATTATCCTTGATTATACACTTCCTGATATTTCAGGAATTGATTTAATCAATAAGGTTCGGGATGTGAAGAAACCTATCACTCCGGTGATAATGTACTCAGCAAAAGATTTCAATAAGACAGAATTGAATCAGCTTAACCGCATTTCAAATTCTATCATCCTGAAAGGAGTCAATTCACTTGAGCATCTCCTCGAAGAAACCGTTTTGCAGCTGCATATTAACCATAAAGATTTGGCGCCTGAAAAACGCAGAGTAATTGAAAACATTCGCCGCAAGGAAGACATCCTGACAGGGAAGAATATCCTTGTTGTGGATGACGATGTCCGCAATCTGTTTGCGTTAACTACAGTTTTTGAGCGTTACAATATCAACGTTATCACGGCTGAAAGCGGAAAAGACGCCATCAATATCCTGAATGAAAATCCTAAGATTGACATGGTGCTGATGGATATTATGATGCCGGAAATGGACGGTTATGAAACCACTCAGAAAATCAGGCGAGAGCATAAGAATAGTACTCTGCCCATTATTGCGGTCACTGCAAAGGCGATGAAGGGAGACAGGCAGAAGTGCATCGAAGCGGGAGCTAGTGATTATATTACGAAGCCTCTGAAGATTGACCAACTGCTTTCTCTTATGAGAGTATGGTTTTATAAATAAAAAATTGTTTACGCCTTACGTTTGCAATTCATCTCTCAATTGCCAACCGTAGGTGTGTGAACTGTAAACAGACATAAATGCCCAAGATATTATTAGTAGACGACAGAGAAGATAACCTTCTTTCCATAGAGACAATTCTGGAGCAGGATAACTATGAATTTGTGAAGGCAACTTCAGGAAGGCAGGCATTAAAAATTCTTCTGGCGGAATATGATTTCGCTTTAATCCTGATGGATGTAAACATGCCGAACTTCAATGGGTTTGAAACGGCTGCGCTTATCCGCGAGCGCGAAAAGCTTCGTCATATTCCAATTATTTTCATCACGGCAAATAGCTATGGAGATGAAAATGTTTTCCAGGGATATAAAGCTGGTGCCGTAGATTATATCTACAAACCTGTAAATCCTGATTTGCTTAGGGCAAAAGTTTCGGTTTTTGTTGAGCTGTATCGCAAGAATCATGCGTTAATGGCGCAGGAGGAGCGGCTTATTTCGATTAATAAAAACCTTGCGAATGAAATAAGCGAACGAAAAAACTCAGAAGAAAAAATCAAAGCTCTTAACCTGCAGCTTCTTCAGAACATTGATAAACTTGAGGCAGCAAATAAAGACCTTGACCGTTTTGCTTTTATGGCATCCCATGACTTACAGGAGCCGCTGAGAAAGATCCGGACTTTCAGTGATGCACTGAAACGTAAATATGGACCTTCTCTTGATAAAGACGGTTTTGATATTATTCATAAGATTGATAGCGCAGCGCAGCGTATGTCAAACCTGATTCATGACATTCTTACTTTCTCTAAAATATCGATGGAGAAAAAGAATTTCGTAGAAAGTGACTTAAATCAATTGCTTAGAGATGTATTGACGGAAATGGATGCAACGGTTTCTGAAAAGCAGGCAAAGATTATCATAGAGAAGCTCCCTTCTATGAATGTAAATCCTGTTCTAATCCGTCCCTTGTTTTATAACATTATAAGTAATTCGCTTAAATATAGTAAGCCCGAAACTCCTCCTATCATAAAAGTACACGCGGAAGACAATGGAACTCCAGAGAAGAAATATATGCGCATTTATTTTGAAGACAATGGAATTGGGTTCGAACAGAAATATGCCGAAGAGATTTTTACCATGTTTAACAGGTTACCTCAATCGCGTCCAGTAGAAGGAACCGGCATCGGGTTAGCACTTTGCAAAAAAATCGTTGAGGTTCACAATGGTTATATCTCTGCAATGAGCAAGGTAGATGAAGGTTCTACCTTTATTGTGAGCCTACCGTCAAGCAAGACAGAAATTTTGGCAAACTAAAAATGTTATTCTCCGAACTATTACGCTGATTCGTCTAATTTAAGAAATAGAAAAAGTTCATTATATTATTTTTGATTAAAATTAAAAAGATGAAAGATTCCCGCTATGTACTGATTGTTGATGACGACAGTGATGATATTGAGCTTTTCAAAGAAGCCGTAAAACAAGTAGCCCCTCATGTCTATTGTGCATCATCCCTGGGCGGCCAGGAAGCATTAGATTACCTGAATAGTGAGAGAGAGCCTCTTCCTGATATTATTTTCCTGGATTTAAATATGCCGGGTATGACAGGTCAGCAGTTCCTTGAAATCATTAAGAATTCAGAAAAATTTTGTGAAATCCGTGTTGTGATCTACACCACTTCATCACATGAAAAGGACAAAGAGGACACTAAACGCCTTGGTGCAGAAAGTTTTATTACAAAACCAACAAGTTTTTCCGATACATGTAAAGCATTGTCTGAAATCACAAGAGGTTATTATTTTTCTGAAACTGTCGTTTCCGGTTAAATATATACCCGCTAAGTTATTATGTTTGCCAACACATAATAAGCTTAACGGAACCGGTGCCCCTCCATTCTTACATCCTTCTTGCAGATGATGATAAGGACGACCGCATTCTTTTGCGGGAAGCTTTGCTTGAGCTAAATCCTGAAATTAAACTTCTGACAGCTGAGCATGGCAAGGCTTGTATAGAGCTGGTAAATGAACTTACCGTCCTTCCTGATATGATTCTTCTTGATATAAATATGCCTATTAAAAACGGCAAGGAGACATTGACAGAACTTAAGCAGATGAAAAGTTTTGAATCTATACCGATAATTATGTATTCAACATCCGCTAACCGGAAGGATATAGATGAGTGCTATAAGTTAGGCGCTAATCTATATATCATTAAGCCAAACAATTTTTCAGGCTTAACAACTGTAATGAATAGATTATTATCCCTTGATTGGGAAAACTATCTGCCAAGACCGGGAAAGGAAAATTTTGTTTTCAATCCGGAATGAGCTAATCGCGCTCCTTCCATTGAATCCAGGCCATTACCATATTTAATTTTCCATAAGTAACATCAGCGGGCGCCTTTGATTTAATTGCTGCAATTTTTGCCTGGGAAATAACGGGAGGAAAATATTTGGCAATTCGTTGCGCCTCTTCCAAAGGCATTATATCTTCAATATTCACCTCCCCTTTCCTGATTGCTTTTGAAAGGTGTCCTTCAATCGTACCTTCACTCAGGTTACGTTCAACTGCAATGTCTTTTATGGATTTCCCCTGCTTAAACAATTTTACACTTTCCCCAACAGTATCCGGCTTACCAATAGCTTCTTCCCCACTCTCTGATTTCCTGACACGTTTCTTTGCAATTACCGCTTTCGGTTCTATATTATTGTCATCACAATAATCAAGAACTAATTCAAGAACATCATCACCATATTGAGCAACTTTTGCTTTTCCGAAACCGCTGACGTTTAGCAGTGCTTCCTTGTTTGCAGGCAGTGAATCGCAGATGTTTTTCATCACCTGGTTGCTAAAGATTAAGTACAAAGGAATGTCTCTTTCCTTGGCTGTTCGTTTTCGCATATCATTTAATGCATCGTAAAGACTTGTATGAGTTGTCCCCGTCGTTTCAACTGTTGCCTTTTTCTTTTGTCCCTGTGCATATGAAGTTGGGATTTGCTCTCTTATCTCAGGTGCTTTTTTACCTTGCCTGTAATAATCGGCGAGGATAAATCCATTCTTGCAATATGCAAAATGAAATAATAATTCATGAAGAGCTGCATTTATTCCATTCAACGCCTTATCAATATCCTTTGCAGCACCTTTCATGTCTGTCGTAAAAGGATGACTGTTGAGAGGCTCTACCCATTTAGAAAATTCAGTATGAAAATAATTCGCAGCATCCTTTATTCTTTGCTGCAACGGTTTATTCTCCTCTACCAAAGGGTTTTCTACACAAAGTTTTTCAACCTGCTCTTTAAACTTGGTTGCCACCTTGCTTAGCTCAACCTGCTTCTGCATAAATTCTTTTGCCCACTTAATGCCTTCTTCCGTTACATGATCAGAGTTTTCTTTTAATGCTTCTTCTAAATTGCGTAATGAGTAATATAGGTTAGTCCAGGTAAAAATATTATTCAGCTCATGCCGGATAAATTTCTGGCGGGTTTCCTCGAACTTTGAAGGCAAATTACTTTCATCCTGGTTTTTCTGAGTCCAGTTTAATAGCTGCACATGCGCTCCGAGATAATTTTCATTTACGGGAGAGGTAAGCACTAATCCTTCCAGCGAAGTGCACCGGCTTAATGCGACATACACCTGTCCGTTTGCAAATGCATTCTCTGCATCGATGATGACTTTTTCAAATGTCAATCCCTGGCTTTTGTGAATTGTAATAGCCCATGCAAGACGCAGAGGATATTGATGAAAACTTCCAAGCTCATCTTCTGAGATTTCCTTTGTCTTTGGATTGAGGGTATAGCTTATGTTTTTCCATTCATCTTTCTTAACGACTATGTCAGAATCTTCGCCTTTGCATCGCACTTTTATTGTGTCATCACTCAGGTGACTTATCACTCCCGTCTTACCGTTGTAATACCTCCTTTCTTCTAAATCATTTTTGGTAAACATTACCTGCGCGCCTACTTTCAGCTTCAAATTCAAGTCAACGGGAAAAAGATATTCAGGAAACTCACCCGAAATTTTTGCCTTAAATGTTATTGCATCGGCTTTAAGCCTATTTAATTTCCATTCATTTATTTTATCTGCCTGCATATTATGCGTCGTCAGCGTTACATATTCTTCTTTATCGTCCGGAATAAAACCGGGACGCAGCCGCGATTTCAGCTTCTGAAAATTATCTTTGGTAATATTATTATGTCTTATTCCGTTTAATATGTCTACAAACACATCATCACGCTGGCGGAATATTTCTTTCAGCTCAATCATAATAGGAACATATTGCTTCAACACGCGGCTGTCAAAGAAGAAAACTGACGGATAATAGTTTTTAAGAATGGACCATTCATCGCGAGTGATGACCGGCTGGAGCTGGTGTAAATCACCGATGAATAAAACCTGTACTCCGCCAAAAGGAAGGTGCCTTCGTCGAATACTCCTTAAAAGAGTATCTATGGCGTCAACAGTATGACCGGGTACCATACTGGCCTCATCAATAATCAGAAGCTCAAGACTTCTGAATAGGTCAAGCTTAGTTTGGTTGAAATGTATTTTAGATAATAACGAATGTCGTTTTTCCTGTACAGGCAGAGCGTCCGGAATATTTTCATCCTCAAAATGTGTTGAGCGTTCAATATCTTTTTGTTCAAAAGGAGAGGATGACGGAATGAACGGTGTAAACGGGAGTTGGAATAATGAATGAAGCGTAATTCCTCCTGCATTGATAGCTGCCACGCCTGTCGGCGCTGAAACAACCATTTTCTTGAAGCAATTTTCCCTTAGATACCTCAGAAAGGTTGTTTTTCCCGTTCCCGCTCTTCCGGTCAGAAAAATATTCTGATTGGTTTCCGTTGCAAACCGAAAGGCTAAATCGAATTCTTTGGTATGTTTTATGTTCAACATACAGGTAAGGTTACTGAGGTAAATGTAAAAAATCTCCGAAACAGAAACATACACTCACCCCTTTTAACCTGTTTTTTAAATAAAAATAACCATGAAAAGAATTCTCGTTCCCACGGATTTTTCCGACTATTCACGAATCGCTCTACAGTTTGCGGCAAATCTTGCACATAAAATCTCAGGGCGTATTTATTTAATACATGTGTTTGATGACAACGGAGTAGGCATCGGAGCCGGCTCTGCAGGTTCAGGAGCGTGGGCAGGAACAGCTGCTGATGTAGATGTTTTACCAATGACAATTGACCGATTACGGCTAATAAAGTCAACGGCACAGAAATTCATTAAGGAAGCCGGCGTACCGGGAACGGATATTTATCACAATGTTGAAGGAGGTCTTCCGTATTTAAAAATAAATTACGCAGCAGAAAAATATCACTGTGATATGATAATCATGGGCACTCACGGTGCCTCAGGTTTCCAGGAATTATTTATAGGGACCACAGCTGAAAAGGTTGTTCAGCATGCAAACAGGCCTGTATTGAGCATTAAGGAAAGTGTAAATTTCAATCCATCAAAAATTGTTTTTGCCTCTGACTTCACTGAAGAATCTTCAGATGTTTTTGAGAAGGTAAAAGAATTTGCTGAAATTTATAATTCAGAAATCCATTTGTTGAACGTGAATACAGCTAATGTCGAGCGTGATAAAATTGCGGGTGACGTCGAAACATTCCGTCTACAAAATGACGCAGCTCATTTACAATATACCGTCTGGAATGAATCGCGGACGGAAGCCGGTATCCTCCACTTTGCGAAGCGCTTCGGAGCCGATTTAATTGCCATCGGCACTCACGGACGTCACGGCTTAGCCCGCTTTTTTAACCCTAGTCTCTCTGAAGAATTAGTAAATCATTCTTTCTGCCCGGTGCTAACTGTTAATTTCGGAAAGAAATAAATTAAAAAAATCTCATCATTCCATAAAACAAAAAACTCCGGAGAAATTCTCCGGAGTTTTTATTTTCTATATGAATTGTTTTATTCGCCCAGGTCATCAACCTCTTTGCGGACCTGCAAAAGCATTTCCTTAATCTTTAAAAGAGATTTTTTTACCGCAGCTCTTTGCTGAAACGCATCGTGCGTAGAAGTTGTGTCTTCATCAAACAGGGCCGTCTGTCCTTCAGCCGGAGATGTAATTGCTTTTCCTTCCAGCCTCATTTTCTTCCTCATCTTCTGCATTTCTACCTGGGCGCCCTTCAGCGTATATCCTTTTTCTTTTACCAGATGATAAATACGTTTGATAATTTCAATGTCATCCGGAGTATATAACCTGTTGCCCTTTTTATTCGTTGCCGGCTTAATGGCATCAAAATGCTTTGACCAAAATCGGATATGTGACGTATTCACCTTAAACATTTCTGCCACTTCTCCGATGGTGTAGTACATCTTTTCGATTTCTTTCTCTTTGTAGGGCATCTTGAGGGATTAGTTTAGTTAAACAGTTAGTCGAAAGATTGATTTGCCTGTGATGAAAGCTCCATCATCTTCTCATATTCTTCAGGAGTCAGATCGTTGTAATAGAAGTTAGCAGGGTTGACAGGGTTGCCATTCTTGCGTACTTCATAATGTAAGTGAGGTCCTGTCGATGTTCCCGTATTTCCAACATAACCTACCAGGTCTCCGCGGGATATCTTCTGTCCTACATGCACAGCAAACTTGCTCATGTGCGCATACACTGTTTCATAACCATAACCATGGTTGATGACTACATTATTTCCATAACCTTTTCCATAAGGTTCCACTTTCTCCACGACACCATTTCCTGTAGCATGGATTTCCGTTCCTATCGATGCAGTGAAATCCATTCCGGTATGCATTTTTTCAGTTTTGTAAACAGGATGAATTCTCCATCCGTAGCCGGAAGCCACATGCTTTAAATCTTTATTCGGTATTGGCTGAATGGCAGGAATAGCTGCAAGCATCGTCGACTTGTTCTTCACCAGGTTAAACACTTCATCAAAAGATTTGCTCTGAATATAAAGTTGCTTGCTCAGTTTGTCGATGCGTTGCGTTACATCAATGATATTATCAGCATTGTAATAATCTTTCAAACTATTATAACGGTCAACACCTCCGTAACCTGCTTCGCGAACGGAAGAAGGAATCGGATCAGCTTCAAAAATGACACGGTAAATCGTGTTATCCCTATCCTGTATATCGCTTAACACAGCTTCAACCTGGTCAGTACGTTGCTTTAAGATTTCAAGCTGAAGGGTAGTTTCTTCTAGCGCTCTTTTCAGTTGTTTTTCTTTAGGCGAATTGAAGAAGTTATAGGCAATCAACACGATAACAGTTGCAAATACTACGGCCGTGCTCAAAAAGCCGAGAATGCGCAACGCGCGCTTTTTCCAGCTGATTATCACACGCTCATACTTGAGTGAATGAGTGTTAAAGTAGTATTTGATTTTTGGCATTTATTGAGTGCTAATTTAAAATACCTTTGCCCGTCAATTGAGGGGCGCAAAGATATACTTATCAACTATTTAAACAAGCTTTTTTAACAGGATGACTTCGGCTGAGATTCGCAGCACTTTTTTAGACTTTTTTAAACGTAAAGAACATCAAATTGTTCCGTCTGCGCCTATGGTTGTTAAAAACGACCCTACGCTGATGTTTACCAATGCCGGAATGAATCAATTCAAGGATATTTTCCTTGGAAATATTTCCCCAAAGTTCAAACGCGTTGCAGATACGCAGAAATGCCTGCGTGTTTCTGGAAAGCATAACGATTTGGAAGAAGTTGGCATTGACACTTATCATCATACCATGTTCGAGATGCTTGGCAACTGGAGTTTTGGTGATTATTTTAAGAAAGAAGCTATAGACTGGAGCTGGGAATTGCTGGCTGACGTCTATAAAATTCCAAAAGACAGGCTATACGTTACCGTTTTCGAAGGCGATGCGAATGAGAAACTTGCTTTCGATAAGGAGAGTTCTGATTGCTGGAAAAAGCATTTATCCGAAGACAGAATTCTGAAAGGAAATAAGAAGGACAACTTCTGGGAGATGGGTGACACCGGTCCGTGCGGTCCTTGCACTGAAATTCACGTTGATCTTCGTTCTGATGATGAACGGAAAAAGACTGACGGAAAAGAGTTAGTTAATGCAGGTCATCCGCATGTGATTGAAATCTGGAACAATGTCTTCATTGAATTCAACCGCAAGGCAGATAATTCTCTCGAACCTCTTCCTGCGCGACATGTCGACACGGGAATGGGTTTTGAGCGCCTTTGTATGGTTCTGCAAGGCAAGACTTCAAATTATGACACCGATGTTTTCCAGCCACTGATACAGTTCATTGCAACTCGTGCAGGAATTAAATATGGCAAAGACGAAAAGGCAGACATCGCCATGCGCGTAATGAGCGACCACGTTCGCGCTATTACGATGGCTATTGCAGACGGACAGCTTCCATCAAACAACAAAGCAGGTTATGTTATCCGCAGGATTCTCCGCAGAGCTGTTCGCTATGCATTTACATTCTTAAATCTGAAAGAGCCGTTCCTGCATAACCTCGTTGCAATTCTTGCTGAGCAATTCAAAGATGTTTTCCCTGAAATAAAAGCGCAGCAGGATTTTATCATGCGAGTGATTGCAGAAGAAGAAACTGCTTTCCTGCGGACTCTTGAAACGGGAATTAAAAAGTTTGAAGAATATAAACAGCAAAATGTAAGCGGTGAGTTTGCATTTGAACTGTATGACACATTCGGATTTCCAATCGATCTCACGCAATTGATGGCACGTGAGAAAAACATGGAAGTCGATATGGAAGCATTCAACCAGTGTCTGCAGGAGCAGAAGAGTCGTTCACGGGCTGCCGCTGCCGTTGATACTGAAGACTGGATTATACTCAAAGAAAAAGATGAAGTTGAGTTTGTCGGCTATGATGAAACGGAATGCGACTGTGAAATAGTCAAGTACAGAAAGGTCAAGGCAAAAGGCAAGGAACAATATCAAATCGTTCTGAACCGAACTCCTTTCTATGCGGAAAGCGGAGGCCAGGTCGGTGATACAGGTGTATTGACGAGTGGTAGTGAAAAGATTTTTATCACTGATACGCAGAAAGAAAATAACCTCATCGTTCATTTTGCAACGAGTCTACCTAAAGATGCGACTGCAATATTTCATGCAACGATAGATAAGGACAGGAGAAGATTAATTACTGCTCATCACTCTGCTACGCATCTAATGCATTCTGCATTGAAGCGTGTGCTAGGTGCTCATGTAAACCAAAAAGGCTCCCTGGTAAATGACCACGTTACCCGTTTTGACTTTTCTCATTTTTCGAAAGTAACGGATGAAGAACTTCAGAACATTGAGAAAATGGTCAATCAGAAGGTCCGTGAAGACATTGCACTGGATGAAAAAAGAAATGTCCCTGTAAAACAAGCCATGGAAATGGGAGCAACTGCTTTGTTCGGAGAGAAGTACGGAGACTTCGTTCGCGTTATCACGTTCGACCCTTCTTATTCGCGCGAGCTTTGCGGAGGTACTCATGTTCCTTCGACAGGGCATATCGGAGTATTTAAGATTGTATCCGAAGGAGCTGTCGCTGCCGGTGTGCGAAGAATAGAAGCTATCGTTGCCGACGAAGCGGAAAATTATTTCCGCAGCAGGGAGCAGGAGCTTCATGCTGTGAAAGAGCTTTTGAAAAATCCGAAAGACGTTGTGAAAAGTGTGGAGCAACTGCTTGAAGAAAATGCGGAGCTTCGAAAAAAGCTTGAGCAAAGCACGCTTGAAAAAGCGCAGCATGTAAAACAGGGATTACTCAGTCGCGTGAAAGACCGTAACGGGATGAAGATGATAGCTGAAAAAATAGAGCTGCCATCAGCCGATGCCATCAAGAATATTTCCTTTGAAATAAGAAACCAGCTCGGCAATGCCTTTGTCTGCCTCGGGGCAGAGATTGAAGGTAAAGCCCATCTTTCTATTATCATTTCTGAAGATTTGGTAAAAGAAAAGAAGCTTGATGCATCAAAACTCATCCGTGAATTATCAAAAGAGATACAGGGAGGCGGCGGCGGACAGGCCTTTTATGCAACGGCAGGCGGAAAGAATCCGGGCGGCATTGAAAAGGCTTTGGAGAAGCTTGATAGCCTCTTGAATTAACATCAAGAAGGCCATTTTTTTCGTTTTTATCTAAAATTAAGGGCTAAACTGCCCTTTTTCCTTCGCGTTCAGGCAGTTTTTATGCTCACGGAAGAAACTTTTACTAGCATAAATGCAACGACCCTTGAAAAGAAAGAAACTTCTGTTTTAAAACTCAATGCAAAGACGCGTGTAGATGATTCATTTATTATAATAAATGAGCCTTTTATTAGCGTAAAAGTTTCTTCTGTGAGCATCCTCGAAAAGACCTTTAAAAGAGTTTCCGAAATCTTTTTAAAGGTTGATGCTGAAACGCACGTAAAAATATTTTGTATGCTACCGAAAGATAAGCGAACGCAAAGGATTTCGGCACCTTGCCGGCGCCTACCAATACTCATATTCGTACCGCGTTTCGAAATGCTTGTCGCGACCGCCGCGAGTTGTATCCATTTCATAAGTATGCGTATCGATGGGATTGCCTTCTTCATCGTAAGCAAACATAAGCTTTTGAATAAGCATTCCGTTCCCGTCAAATAATTCCTGCATCGTGCAGCGGTTATTATCATCGTATTCGTAACGAATAGTCTTTGAATAAAAATCTTTGTGATGCCTTTCTACTACGTTTCCCTTTTCGTCATATACATTCTGCACGCTTGAGATAAGCTTACCTGCTGCCGTAGTCTGCTCTGATGAAAGCTCTTTACCCTCCTCATTAAATTTTATGATAGTCTTGGCCGCCATCGAACGATCGGGATTGTGCTGAATCTGCTCGATTGTTTTGTCATCAATCTTCCGGAAAGTCATGTGTTCTTCGATTGCATTGTGTGCATCGTATTTAATGTCCTCAGTTAAGCTTCCGATTTCATCGTAAGTGAAAGTCTCCCGTCCGACAAATTCTCCCTCTTCATCAAAATATTTTTTCTCGATGAGGTTGTCTTTTTCATCGTAAGTGTATTCTGTTTTTTCTCCGGAGTCATCACCGTAATATTTCACTTCACTAAGCAGTAAACCCTTTTCATTGCGGGTAAGCATGCGACGCTCCGTCACATCTTCTACAGCATACAGAAGCGTGTGTTCTAAAAGTTTTCCCTCCTCGTTGTAGCGGAACGAATTCTTTTCTTCCATTTCGCCATCGTCGGAGTATTTTATTTCCGCCATCGTGTTGCCGTTTTCATCCAGCTCAACCTGCGACTCGAGGTACTCTTCTTCTCCCACTTCTTCAGAATTACCAAAGCTGAATGGTTTGAACGGACGGTTATATCTTTTAACGGATTTTATCTTTTTTGACATATGCAGTTGAAATTCCCCTTTTGCAAGGCATGATTTATGATTCCATGCTATAAAAGGAGGTGAAAATTAGCTATTCCGATTGAAATAAAAGAATCAGCTTCCTTTTCTGCTTAATGAGATTGGTCATGATATTAAAATTTACCCATCATTAAATTTACTCTATGAAGCGTTGGCTTACTCTTGGCGTATTTCTCCTATGTATCTATTCTGCCTCTGCCCAGGAAATGTGGGGCTTCAGCAACAGTAATTATAGCGGCAACATGGGGATTTTTCTCAACCCCTCTACCATTGTCGGCGCTCCTTACCGATACGAGTTAAACCTTATTGCTGCCGATATTTTTGCAGAGAATAACTACATCTATTTTCCACGTGACCGTAAGATTGTTTTGAATTCCCTGCAAGGCAAAGGCAGCCCGGATAAAGCGGAGCGCGATTTTTTTTCAAATACACCTGTTTATGGATTCGGTAAAGTGCTTGTCATAGGGCCTTCGTATATAAACAGCAAAAGAGTTGACCGCGCATGGGGCTTCCATACTGCATATCGCGCTGAGATAAGCGCGCCAAAACTTCCGGCACCTATTTCAAAATACATATATGAGGAATATGATTATGCTCCATTCCTTAACCGCCGTTTTACATCTTCTCCTTTCGCAGTTGCAATATTGAACTGGTATGAATTGGGTGGTACCTATGGAAAAGTTCTATATGAAACTGAATTCAATTACCTGAAAGGTGCAGCTACTGCCAATGTATTGCTTGGAACTAACGGGAGTTATTTTGACGTGAGCAAAATGGATTACTCCATTATCGATTCGTCAAGCATCATTATGCACAGCATGGATATGACGATGGCGCACACGATGGTGCCAAATAATTTAGGGAGCTTATTTGCCATTCGCGGTCTTGGCGGCAGCACAACACTTGGCATTACTTACATGCGCAAACGAAAGATAAGCGGCTTTGAATGTGACAACGGAGCCGACCATATAAAAAAGTATAATTACAGGATAGGACTTTCGGCTATAGATATCGGGTTCATTCGCTTCTTTAAAAATAAATCCCAGGTTACTACAGTGAAGTCTAATAATGACCATGTCATAAGCCATATTGATAATATTCCGTTTAATTCATTAAGCGCTATTGATAATACACTTACCAGCACTCTTGACGGCAACAGCAAAACGGAAAAGAAAGCATTCAGCATGTTTCTGCCCGCTGCCTTAAGCCTGCAATTCGATTATTCCATTACGAATAACTGGTTTGCCAATGCATCCATTGCAAACAGAGTTTATTTTTCTCATAAGGAAATTGCCCGCGGCAATTCCATTGCGCTCTCCACACGATATGAAAAAAGAAAATGGGAAGTTGCCGGAGACGTTACGTTCTTCGAATACGATAAGATGTCAGCCGGTGTCGGATTGCGTTATTCCATTTTCGTAATAGGAACTGACAGGCTTCTTGAATGGGTGAATTCCCGCGACGTGCAAACCTTCGATTTCTTTTTCGGGTTGAAATGGAATGGCTGCGATCTGCCATGGAGGCCTAAGAAAGCCTGCGCAGCAATGGATTGATTTCATTTAACAAGCCCTGATTTTAGGCAAGGCAGTTGAATCTGTCGGAGTATTCCTGATATATTCTCTTTTAAATAAGGAATTTTTTTAAGTTCTTTGCAGTCCCCTTCCTAAACATTCCTTTAACCAGACCTTGCATATGAATCGTTGGCTCCTTGCCCTCGCGGTTTCCTTTTCGTTTACTTCAGCCTCAGCCCAGGAAATGTGGGGCTTCAGCAACAGCAACTACAGCGGTAACATGGGGATTTTTTTAAACCCATCCACTATAGTAGGTGCGCCTTACAACTATGAGTTTAATTATCTCGCCGCTGATTTGTTTGCCGACAATAATTACATCTACTTTCCGCAAGACCATAACATTGTAATTACCTCTCTGCAGGGAAAGCAGACGGAAGGCAAAGCCGAGAAAGATCTTTTTACTTCTACTCCTGAATACGGATTTGCTCATGTGCTGTTTATTGGTCCTTCCTACATTAACAGTAAGCGAAGGAATACAGCTTGGGGATTTCATACTGCCTATCGTGCAGATATAAGCGCTCAAGAAGTTCCGTCTCCGGTTGCAAAGTATATTTATGAGCGATATAAGTATTCTCCGTTCACCAACCAGAGTTTTAGTGTTCCGGGATTTAAGGCAGCTGCATTGAATTGGTATGAGTTGGGTGGAACATATGGTGCGGTTATTAAGGAGTCTGATAATGGTTATCTGAAAGGAGCAGCCACTGTCAATCTGTTAATCGGCACGAATGGTTTATACATAGATGTAAACAAACTGGATTTTACAGTGCTTGACTCTTCAAGCGTCATCATCCATAATATGGATATGACCATGGCCAGTGCAATGCCGCAAGGTTCATTCAGCGGGCTGTTAGCTCCAAGGGGAATTGGCGCAAGCACTACACTTGGCTTGACTTATATGCGGAAGCGAAAAATCAGCGGCTTTGAATGCGACAACGGCGCAGACCACATCCGGAAATATATTTACCGCATTGGTTTATCTGCTGTCGACTTTGGAATGATTCGCTTCTTCAACAGCAAGTCACAGATAACAACAATACAATCCAACACCGATCATCTTATTTATCACATTGACTCCATTCCTTTTAATTCAATCAGCGTAATTGATAATACAGTGAATAATACTGTAGGCAACGGCGCGTCCACAGAGAAGAAAGGATTCAGCATGTTTTTGCCGTCTGCAGTCAGCCTCCAATTTGATTATTCCATTACAAACAACTTGTATGCTAACGCATCAATAATGAACAGGGCGTATTTTCTTGCAAACCAGGTTGCGAGAAGCAATTCCGCTGCCGTCTCAATGCGTTATGAAAAACGCAGATGGGAGATCAACGGAAATGTAACCATGTTTGAATATCAGAAGTTTTCGGCAGGCGTGGGTTTCCGTTATGGCATTTTTGTCGTTGGTACAGACCGTTTGTTGGAATTTCTAAACCTGCGCAATGTGCAGACAATGGATTTATTCTTCGGCTTCAGGTGGCAGGGTTGTGAAATCCCATGGAAGAACAAAAAGACCTGCCCTGCTTACAAGCACTAATTCTTCGCAGCAAAAGTTTTCACGTCTTTATCAGTAATTTTTTTGTCGGAAAGAATTACAAGTCTTTCAATGACGTTTCTCAGTTCACGAATATTTCCGGTCCAGTCTATTTTTTGCAATTCCTTTAATGCTTCAGGAGCAAATGACTTTTGAGCCATTCCATAATCTGAACAGATTTCTTTCACGAAATATTCTGCCAGTAAGGGAATATCGTCTTTACGTTCATTCAGTGAAGGAACATTAATAAGGATGACGCTTAGGCGATGATATAAGTCCTCGCGGAAATTTCCTTTCTCCATTTCCTTCTTCAGATCTTTATTTGTTGCAGCCACCACACGAGGACTGACCGTAATTTCCTTCTCCCCACCCACCCTTGTTATTTTGTTTTCCTGTAAAGCGCGCAAAACTTTTGCCTGTGCGGAAAGACTCATATCTCCAATCTCATCCAGAAACAGAGTTCCTTCATTTGCCAGCTCAAACTTGCCGATTCGCTGCTTGATGGCAGATGTGAATGCTCCTTTTTCATGACCGAACAATTCGCTTTCTATAAGCTCCGATGGAATAGCCGCGCAATTGACTTCTACCAACGGTCCTGTTGCTCGATTACTCTTTTCATGAATCCATCTTGCCACCAATTCTTTTCCTGTTCCGTTGCTACCCGTTATTAAAACTCTTGCTTCTGTCGGAGCAACGCGCTCAACCATTTCCTTTATTTGCGCAATCGCAGGACTTTCGCCAATCATGTCACGGGTTTTCATGACCTTCTTTCGGAGAGTCTTTGTCTCTGCAACAAGATTATTTCTGTCCAGTGCATTCCGCACAGTAACAAGCAGCCTGTTTAAATCAGGAGGCTTGCTGATAAAGTCGTAAGCGCCTTTCTTTATTGCTTCGACGGCTGTATCAATTGTTCCATGTCCGCTAATCATGACAATAGGAACATCAGCATTCTTTTCCATCAACTTGTTCAACACTTCCATACCGTCCATCTTCGGCATCTTAATGTCGCAGAAAATCAAATCGTAGTTTCCGCTTTCTGCTTTCTTCAAGCCTTCAGCGCCATCGGCCGCTTCCTCGACTTCATGCTTTTCAAAAGTCAATATTTCTTTCAGCGAGCTGCGAATTGCCCGTTCATCATCAATAATAAGAATGCGCGACATAGTCGTTTGATTTATTTATCCGCGAAAATAGTCTGAAAGAAGTTAACCGTCTAAAAGCTTACTTAAGCTTGATGTCTTTTACATGCAATTGCAGAATAGTCTTTCCGTTAAAGCTGTTCTCTTCAATTGTGTAACAGATGTCAAAAGGGATTCTACGCTTAATAAACGGCAGGTAATGCCCAAGGCCAAAGGCAATACCGTCCATTCCGAAGCGGGCAGTTTCATTCTCTGCAATATTCAGCTTAAGATGGTTGTTGCCCACCACACGAGACGTGCCTGTATCCCGAACATTTTCTGTTTTGAATACCGGGCTCATATTGCCGGGACCAAATGGAGCAAATTGCTTCATTACATTATAGAATGAAGGTGTAATGTCTTTTAACCTGATAGCAGCATCAATCTCCACTTCCTGTATTAATAGCCGTTCGTCAATTGTTGACGATACTATCTGCTCGAATTTTTCAATGAACCTGTCAAGATTATCCAGGCTAAGAGTCAAACCGGCCGCATACATATGTCCGCCAAACTGATCCAGCAAATCGCTGCAAGACTCAATGGCATTGTAAATATCGAAGTCTTTTATAGAGCGGGCACTTCCTGTTGCTTTGCCGTTGCTCTCAGTCAGGATAATTGTCGGACGATAATATCTTTCTGTCAGACGGGAAGCCACAATTCCGATAACACCTTTGCTCCATTCCGGATGAAAAAGCACCGTTGTTTTGCGGCTGCTAAAGCGAGCATCTTCCTGAATCATTTGTAAGGCATGCTCTGTGATTTTCAAGTCGAGGTCCTTGCGTTCCTGGTTCGTTACATTCAGATTCTTGCTTTCAATAAGAGCATTGGCGCTGTTCGCACTGATGAGCAAATCCACAGCTTGCCGCGCATCCTGGATTCTTCCCGCAGCATTTATTCGGGGGCCAATAACAAATACCACGTCGGTAACATTCAAGTCACGTTTTATCTGAGCTAACTCAAGAATGGCTTTAATGCCGGGCCGCGGATTTTTATTTAACCATTGCAAGCCGTAATAGACAAGTATGCGATTCTCTCCTGTAATCGGAACAATATCTGCCGCCGTGCTTATTGCAACTAAATCAAGAAGGGGTTGAATTTTTTCAAAAGGAATGTCATGCTTCTGTGCATAGGCTTGCGCTAGCTTGAAACCAATGCCGCAACCGCTTAGTTCTTTAAACGGATATTGGCAGTCATCTCGTTTTGGATCAAGAACGGCTACGGCAGCCGGCAGTGCTTCTCCGGGTCTATGATGGTCGCAAATGATAAAGTCAATGCCATGTTCATTGGCGTATTCAACTTTATCAATACTCTTAATACCGCAGTCAAGGGCAATGATGAGAGAAAAATTATTTGCAATGGCGTAATCAATTCCGGCGGTTGAAATTCCGTAACCTTCTTTGTAGCGGTCAGGCAGGTAGTAATCAAGATTGTGATAGAAGTTTTTTAAGAACGAATAAATGAGTGCAACGGCAGTTGTTCCGTCAACATCATAATCACCATATACCAGGATTTTTTCATTGCGCTCAATGGCCTGTTCAATGCGGGTAACTGCCTTATCCATGTCCTTCATCAGGAAAGGGTCGTGCAAATCCTCTATGGAAGGTCGGAAAAAGGAACGAGCCGCTTCAAAGGTTGTAATACCCCGCTGAATCAGCAGATTGCTCAAAATGGGATTTATGTTCAGTTCTTTTGACAGCGCTTCTGCCTGTTCGGCCGAAGATTGTTTAAGCACTGTCCAACGTTTTTCAATCAGAGAGGGTTCAGCAAGCATTTCATCGGCAAAGAAAAGAGAATAGGCTTACAGATTAAGAATTGTTGAAAAATGTTTACGGGCAGAAACTGAGCTAAATCAATGTACAATTCAAATCGTAATTTAGCCGCATAACAATCATCGATGGAAGATAAAGTCAGTTTGCTGGAAGGCAAAATCAGTGAAGCGCAGTTGGGAGGCGGCCAGAAACGCATAGATGCGCAGCATAAAAAAGGCAAGCTGACCGCCCGTGAGCGCATTCATTTTTTTGTAGATGAAGGCAGCTTTGAAGAAATCGGAATGCTGGTGACTCATCGAGCTACTGATTTTGGTCTTGACAAGGAAAAATATTTAGGCGATGGTGTTATTACAGGATACGGAAGAGTAAATGGCCGGCTTGTTTACATTTTTGCGCAGGACTTTACTGTGTTCGGTGGATCGCTTAGTGAAACACATGCAAAGAAGATTTGCCGCATCATGGATCTTGCAATGGAAAACGGCGCACCTGTCGTTGGACTAAATGATTCAGGAGGTGCCCGTATCCAGGAAGGAGTTGTTTCGCTTGGTGGATATGCAGATATATTTTACAGAAACACCCGCGCATCAGGAGTAATTCCCCAGATAAGTGCCATCATGGGACCATGTGCAGGCGGAGCTGTTTATTCTCCTGCCATCACGGATTTCATCATGATGATTGAAAATACCTCGTACATGTTTGTGACCGGACCTAATGTGGTCAAGACAGTTACGCATGAAGAAGTGACTTCAGAAGAATTAGGAGGCGCATCTGCACACAGTACAAAAAGTGGAGTGACACATTTTACTGCAGTCAATGAGATCGAAGGAATCGCTCTGTTAAAAAAGCTGTTAAGCTACATTCCTCAAAATTGCGAGGACAATGCTCCTTCATTGCCTTACGAGATGTCAGATGAAACCCGAACGGCTTTAAATAAAGTAATTCCTGAAAATCCTAATCAGCCTTACGATATGCGTGAGGTGATTGAAAATGTTATTGATGAAGGAAGTTTCCTCGAAGTGCATAAAGATTTTGCAGAGAATATTGTTGTAGGATTTGCCCGGCTTGCAGGAAAAAGCATTGGCATTGTTGCTAATCAACCTGCTCACCTGGCAGGTGTGCTTGATATCCATTCATCAACTAAGGCAGGGCGATTTGTACGTTTCTGTGACTGCTTTAATATTCCACTTCTTGTGTTTGAAGATGTTCCCGGCTTTCTTCCCGGCACGGACCAAGAATGGAATGGAATTATTACTAATGGAGCGAAGCTGCTTTATGCATTTAGCGAAGCAACAGTTCCACGTGTTACTGTTATTACCCGAAAAGCGTATGGCGGTGCATATGATGTGATGAACAGTAAGCATATTGGTGCCGACATGAATTACGCATGGCCTTCAGCAGAAATTGCAGTGATGGGAGCAAAAGGAGCTGCGGAAATTATTTTCAAAAAAGAAATTGCCGATGCAAAAGACCATGAAGCAAAACTGAAGGAGAAAGAGAAAGAATACATCGAGCTCTTTGCAAATCCATACAAGGCAGCTGAGCACGGATACATTGATGAAGTGATAAAACCTGAAGAGACACGAAAAAAATTAATTGCAGCTTTTAAAATGTTGGAAAATAAAGTAGCGAAGCTGCCGAGAAAGAAACACGGAAATATTCCTCTTTAATTGAACGCATGAACTTTTCTAAATATTTTTTTCTGCTGATTTGTTTCGTTGCTGCATGCAGCAGTTGTCAAAACGAAACTAAGCAACGCCCTGTTGAGCAACCGAAAGAACCGGAAGTCTATAAAAAGAAAGCCCCTGAGTTTAATGCCGACTCTGCCTACTCATATGTAAAAGCCCAGGTAGATTTTGGTCCACGCGTACCGAACACAAAACAGCACGATGCCTGCGCCAAATACCTCGCTGATAAATTAAAAAGTTACACTCCGAATGTTATCATACAAAAAGCTTCTGTAACTGCCTTCGACAAAACAAAGCTGAACATTCAGAATATCATTGCTCAGTTTAATCCACAGGCAAAGAAGAGAATTTTGCTTTTTGCTCATTGGGACACGCGCCCTTGGGGTGACAGGGATGTTCAGAATACAGACAAGCCTATCCTCGGTGCCGATGATGCGGGTAGTGGTGTTGGAATCCTTTTAGAGGTGGCAAGGCAATTACAAAATCAAAATCTTCCAATTGGAGTTGACATTGCTTTCTTTGATGCAGAAGATTACGGTGAGAGGGACGAAACGGAGGGAGAGGACAGCTACGCATTAGGAACACAGTATTGGTGTCATAATCTGCAACCTGCTGGATATACCGCTACATATGGAATTCTTCTCGATATGACAGGAGCGAAGAATGCAACTTTTCTTAAAGAGGCCAACTCAATGATGTATGCATCCAATGTGGTGAACAAAGTTTGGAGCACTGCGAATCAATTAGGCTTTGGAAATTATTTTCTGAACCAGTTAGGCGGAGGTATTACCGATGATCACGTGTATCCTAATAGAATACTGAACCTTCCATCCGTTGATATTGTCAATACAAGCCCGGCAACACTGACGTTTGCTCCGCACTGGCATACTCACAATGACAATATGGACATCATTGACAAGAATACTTTAAAAGCAGTTGGACAAACCCTGCTTGAAGTAATCTTTTCCGAAGAACCTATTTAGTGTGGAAGTAAATAGTGCGGGTACCGCTTCAAATGAAGTGTACGCACCATATCAATTAACGTGCTTCTGAGCTCGTCAATGTTTGTTCTGTTTGCAGCAGAAATAAAAACAGTTGTTGCATTATTCTTTCCCATCCACGATTTTTTCAAATCGTCCAGGGAAACATTCTCTTTTGTAAGAGGAGTTAAATCATCATGTTCTTTCTCAACAAAATGATAGGCATCAATTTTATTGAAGACAAGAAGTGTTGGCTTATCAGCGGCTTTGATGTCAACTAGAGTTTGATTTACTACATGTATCTGGTCTTCGAACTGCGGATGAGAAATATCTACAACGTGCACAATAATATCCGCTTCGCGCACTTCGTCAAGCGTAGACTTAAATGATTCAATTAAATCATGAGGAAGCTTTCGGATAAATCCTACGGTATCGCTGAGTAGGAAAGGAATATTTTCAAAAACAACTTTCCGAACTGTTGTATCCAGCGTGGCAAACAGCTTATTCTCTGCAAAGACATCACTCTTGCTCAGCAAATTCATCAAAGTTGATTTACCAACATTCGTATAACCAACTAACGCAACACGGATAAGTTCTCCCCGCTGCTTGCGTTGCGTCGCACTTTGCTTTTCTATTTCCTTTAGTTTGACTTTAAGCTTGGCAAGCTTCTCGCGGATTGTACGCCTGTCCGTTTCAATTTCAGATTCACCGGGACCACGCATACCAATACCTCCACGTTGCTTTTCCAAGTGAGTCCACATGCGCGTCAATCGCGGAAGGAGATATTGATATTGGGCAAGCTCTACCTGCGCTTTTGCCTGTGCCGTGCGTGCACGTTTAGCAAATATGTCAAGGATGAGGTTTGCACGGTCGAGAACACGATAGGGTATTTCGGTATGAAGATCGCGGCCTTCATTCAATGCCTTTTCAATATTCCGGATTTGGGAGCCGGTCAGCTCATCGTCAAAGACAACAATGTCCACCTTATGCTCCTGCACAAAGTGTGTAATCTCTTTCAGCTTACCGCTGCCGATAAATGTTCCGGGATCGGGATGGTCGAGGCGCTGTGTGAAACGCTTCTTCTCTATAGCGCCTGCAGTCTCAGCAAGAAATGCAAGCTCATCAAGATGTTCTTTTAATAAAGTCTCATCCTGCTGCTTGATTAATACTCCGACTAAAACGGCTGATTCTTTTGCGTGGTTAGTCTGTGGTTTTTTGAGCAATCGCTTTCCTCCTTAACAGTATTCGTCGAAAGCCATCTTCAGGTTTTCAGCAATCATCTGCGCTGAACGGCCTTCGATGTGATGACGCTCGATAAAGTGTACAAGCTTTCCATCTTTGAACAAAGCAATAGAAGGAGAAGACGGCGGATAAGGCAACGTGTATTTACGCGCCTGTGCAGTAGCTTCTAAATCCTGTCCTGCAAACACTGTCATCAGGTTGCTAGGCTTCTTCTGAGTCTCAGATAATGCAAGACGAATTCCCGGCCGTGCAGTTCCTGCTGCGCATCCGCAAACGGAGTTGATGACGAGCAGCGTAGTGCCTTCTGTTTTTGGCAGTGTAGTTTCTACCTGGTCAGGGGTCTTCAGTTCAGTAAAGCCTGCAGACGTTAATTCTTCGCGCATTGGAGCGCATATATATTCAGGATATGGCATTTTTTATTGGATTTTGGGCAAATTTAATTGATTTTTCCTCATTAATAACACGGGCGACAGGTTATTGTTCATTAAACTTTCCTTAAAAATCAATTACAAATCCCCTTTTTTCTTACAAATGAAATGTGAGAGGCTTGTTCTACCCATACCCCCCTTCCTGCCGAAATACTTTTACACCATCAGAAAAATCCCAATGAAAAAAACAATTACTCTGTTTCTAGCTCTTGCGATTGGAGGCGCAGTGTCTGCCCAGGTTCTTTCCGGGCATCACACCTACCGCGTCACCGCTTACAAGAAAAATAACAACGCCATCAGCAGCCGTTCAAACTATACTGAAGTATATGCTCCCGCAGCCGTTTTTATCCCTTCCGCTTTTACTCCGAATGCAGACGGAATGAATGACGTGTTCAAGATAAAGGGCGAAAACCTTCAGGACTTCAAGCTTCTTGTTTACGACCGCTGGGGAGAGAAAATTTACGAATCCACCAACTCGAACGAAGGCTGGGATGGAACATACAAGGGTAATCCTGTTCAAAATGATACATACGTCTACCAGGTGACTGCAAAGAATCTGGGAGACAAAAAGATGACCGGTGCTGTGACACTGGTTCGATAAAGCCTGTCTTGAGGCTCTCGAAAGAACTTTTTTCATAAGTTGGGTTTTTGAGTTTAGCGAGTCCCGTCGAAAGGCGGGATTTGCTTTTTTATACCAAAAAAAGAGGTTTCCCTCTATAAATAACCTTTTTTCAGTCGATAATCCTTTCTACATTCGTCACCCTAATCATAAAATAGAAAGGCTATGACTTTAATGACGGCTGACGCATCGACCTCTGTACAAAAGAAGATTGAGAAATTTATGCAGCACGTGATGAAGCGAAATCCCGGTGAGCCGGAGTTTCACCAGGCAGTGCACGAAGTAGCAATGACAGTGATGCCATACATTGAGCAGCATCCGCATTATGAAAAAGCAAAAGTGCTGGAGCGCATGGCCGAGCCTGAGCGTGTCATTATGTTCCGCGTGCCCTGGATAGATGATAAAGGCGAATACCAAATCAACCGCGGCTTCCGCATACAGATGAACAGTGCCATCGGTCCTTATAAAGGCGGACTGCGTTTTCATCCTACAGTATATCTTGGCATATTAAAGTTTCTTGCCTTCGAGCAGGTTTTCAAAAACAGTTTGACAACATTGCCAATGGGCGGCGGCAAAGGCGGCTCTGACTTCGACCCGAAAGGAAAATCAGATAATGAAGTGATGCGCTTCTGTCAAAGCTTTATGACGGAGTTGTTCCGACATATCGGCGGAGATACTGACGTACCTGCAGGTGATATCGGCGTAGGCGGACGTGAAGTAGGGTTCCTCTTTGGTCAGCATAAAAGACTGAGCAATGAATTTACAGGAGTATTGACCGGTAAAGGAATTCAGTTCGGCGGAAGCTTAATCCGTCCTGAAGCTACAGGATATGGCTGTGTTTACTTTGTAGAAGAAATGCTCCGCACACGTCATGATTCGATGAAAGGAAAATCAGTTGTGATTTCCGGTTCAGGAAATGTGGCGCAGTATGCTGCAGAGAAAGTCCTTCAGCTTGGCGGAAAGGTTTTAACTCTTAGTGATTCCGAAGGATATGTCTTCGATAAAGATGGCATCAATATGGAAAAACTGTATTGGGTGATGGAACTGAAGAATGAAAAGCGCGGCAGAATAAAAGAGTATGCTGCAAAATATAAATGCGATTATGTGGCAGGCCGCACTCCGTGGGAAGTGAAGTGTGACATTGCCCTTCCATGTGCTACTCAGAATGAGTTGACAGGAGAAGATGCAAAGACACTTATAAAGAACGGCTGCATTGCTGTAGCAGAAGGCGCCAATATGCCATCGACACCTGAAGCCGTTGATGAATTTATCCATGCAAAAATTTTATTTGCTCCGGGCAAAGCATCCAATGCAGGCGGTGTAGCTGTGTCAGGATTGGAAATGAGCCAGAACTCAATCCGCCTTTCGTGGACCCGTGAAGAAGTTGACCAAAGACTTCATGGCATCATGAGCAGCATTCACAAGACCTGCCAGAAGTATGGCACAGACGACGGCTTTGTGAATTATGTAAAAGGTGCAAACGTGGGAGGCTTTGTAAAAGTGGCCGATGCCATGCTCGCTCAAGGTTTAGTTTAGTCTATTACCCAACAGAAATATTGTAAGCGGCCCGGAAACGGGTCGCTTATTTTTTTTCTTTTAAATAATGAATGCTCCATGTCGAACCATGAGCGTCGCACGTCAGGCATGGAACGCTACACGTAGGACGTGGAACGTCGCATATCGGGAATGGAGCACTGCACGTACGACGTGGAGCGCCGCAGGTCGGACATGGAACGCTGCACGTAGGACGCGGAACGTTGCAGGTCGGGCATGGAGCGCTACATGCAGGACGTGGAACGCCGCAGGTCGGGCGTGGAGCCATCATTTTCTTTGAAATTCATCTGAAAATGGCTTTACCTCCCTTAAAATAAAAAAGCCAACCCGTAAAGGTTGGCTTTTGTGGGAGTTACTGGGTTCGAACCAGTGACCCTCCAGATTATAAATCGGGATGCTCTGAACCAACGAGCTTTTCAATCATTTTCCTGCTTTTCCACTTCTTTATTTCCATTTCTCTTTTCCTTGATGCGGTCTTATCAGGAAATTCTTCCTTGTAAACTAAAACCCAGTCTCCCGTTTTACCGGTAAATCCTTTATGGTTCGAATTATGCTTTTTTATTCGATTATCTAAAGAATCTGAGGTGCTTCCTACGTAGTATTTAGTCTTATTCCTAGAATAAAGTATATAAACGAAGTGACCCATAATGAAAAAGCCGACTGGTTAAGTCGGCTTTTGTGGGAGTTACTGGGTTCGAACCAGTGACCCTCTGCTTGTAAGGCAGATGCTCTGAACCAGCTGAGCTAAACTCCCCTTTTAATTGCCTTTATTTCTAATTCTGGCTGTGACCCTCCCGATTATAAATCGGGATGCTCTGAACCAGCTGAGCTAAACTCCCTCAAAAAAGGGCTGCAAATATAGACAGATAGCTTATTTCCACAAGCAATTTTAATAGCCTCATTTTTCCTGCCTCTGTGGGCAATTGTTTCACCTCCCTCCTCACCTGCTTTCAGAATTGTTTTAAAAGTTTTTCCTCCAATCGTTCGAATACCGAACGGAGCAGCCATTCTGTCTAAAATTTCCCGAACTCAGGATGACTGGCTTCACTTTTGAATCAGAAAGCGCAATGACTTTTTTATGTCCACCCCTCAAAGATTAAGTTATGAAAATTAATTCCTCTAAAAAAAATTTATATGAAAAAAATCTACCTGTCTCTCCTCTCAACTTTATTATGCATCAATCTCTGGGCGCAAACCTTCGAATGGGCCACAATAGGAGGTCATTATGCTTACGACTATGGCTACGCAATTACGACAGACAATGCCGGGAACGTTTACGTTGCAGGTAAGTTTGAAGAGAACGGTGCAGTCTTCAGCGGCGCCGTCCTTTCCTGCTATGGCAATCATGATATATGGGTAGCTAAATATTCGGCAACCGGTTCCCTCTTATGGATACGGACTGCCGGCGGAACTTCAGGTGACTACGCCTGGGGAATAGCCTGCGACAACAACTATGTGTATATCACGGGCGAAATAGAAGGCTCAAACGAAACCATTCATTTCTCAAATTCTTCTATCACTCTTACAGCTACAGGCTCCAATGACATTTTTGTGGCCAAATATGATGTAAGCGGAAACCTGATATGGGCACGAAGTGTAACAGGCTGCTGCTATGAAAAGGGACAGGCGGTTACGTATGACAATTCAGGCAACGTGTACATCTGCGGTTACTATACGGATGCCATCACTTTTGGAGGAAGCACGACGATTACTCCGGCATCAACAGGCTTTTCAGATATCTTCATTGCTAAGTATGATGCGAGCGGAACCTTTCAATGGGTTCGTCATGCAGGTGGCCCGGGAAGAGATGAAGCCAAGTCCATTAAATTTGACGGAGCGGGAAATATTTATGTAACCGGATTTTACAGCAACAACACAACGGGATTCGGTTCCCAAACCCTGACAACCTATAACGGTCCATGGTATGATATATTCCTTGCCAAATATGATGTGAACGGAAACTTCCAGTGGGTGAAAACTGCGGGAGGTGACTATGACGACGTGGCATGGGGTTTGGTGCTGGATAACACCGGCACCATTTATATCGCAGGAGAATTCAATGCCTATAACTATGAGTACAATCTGACTACTTCCGGTTGGGCAGATGTATTTGTTGCAGCGTATAATTCATCAGGCAGTTTACTTTGGGCAAAAGGCGCCGGCGGCTCTTTAATAGACAGGGCGCGGGGACTGGGCACGGATGGAACTAACCTGTTTATCACAGGTCAATTCGGAAGTTCGGCACATTTCGGTCCTTACACTCTCAATGCAGCTGACAGCTCTGATGTTTTCATTGTTTCTCTTTCCAATGCTGGCGATTTTAAAGGAGCCGTTGCTGTGGGCGGTGCTGCTGATGCCTATGAAGAGGAAGGATATGAATCGGGCATTGCCGTGACAGGAAGAGGCGGCGCTGTGTATGCTACAGGCTCCGTGCTTGACGGAGGAACTTTTGGAAGTATCACTCCAAGTCACTGGACCCGCACCGATGCTTTTGTCACAAAAATTGACGGACTTGTTGGCATTGAAGAAATCCTTGCGGAGAACAATGGCCTTGCCATCTTCCCGAATCCGAGTACAGGAAATTTCACACTATATAATTCTCAGTCACGGTCAGAACTTTCTGTCTTTAATGCAATAGGCGAAGAGGTCTTTTACAAAAAGATAAATTCTGCTGTAGAGAATATCAATATCTCAGGCGTCAGCTCTGGCATCTACTTTGTTGAAGTTAGAAACGATGACGATAAAATTTACAGAAAGAAAATTCTAGTTCAATAATCCTGAATCCATGAAAAAACTTTATCTATTTTCAATTATATTTCTTCTGCCCTGGATAGTGTCGGCCCAGACGACTTTCCAGAAAGTATATCCAACTAATATTGAACAAAGCAGTAAAGAAGTGCTGCAAACCTCCGATGGCGGTTATTTGATTGCCGGAGAAATACGGACTATCTATGCCGGAGATTCCGATATGTATATTGTAAAGACAAACGGTGTCGGTGATATTCTATGGACAAAGCAATACGGCGGTGTGAAACCCGAATACCCTAACAGTATGGTTGCTACCGATGACGGTGGTTTTCTCATTTGCGGATACACTGCCAGTTATGGTGCAGGAAGCAACGATGCCTGGATTGTCAAACTGAATTCTTCAGGTGATATGGTTTGGAACAAAACATACGGCGGCCCTGGCAATGATGAGGGAAAAGAAATCATCCGTGCTTCTGACGGCAATTATGTGTTTGTTGGAAGAAGCAATTACTCCGGCGGAGCAAATTATGACGGCTTCCTCAAAAAGATTGACCCTGCCGGCAATGAAATCTGGACAAAATATTACGGCGGCAGTGCCTATGAAACTTTGCGCTCACTAAAACAATGCAGTGATGGCGGATTCATTGCCATTGGCCAGACATTTACTTACGGTAACGGCTCTCCGGGCGATATTTATCTCGTGCGCACAACACCGGGCGGAGATATGACATGGTACAAAACATATGGCGGAGCAATGGAAGACGATGGCAACTTCGTGCTCGCTAACAATGACGGCTCTTTCACGTTTACCTCTGAAACCACTTCATTTGGTGCAGGAGATTTTGATGTTCAGGCAACAAAAGTGGATGCAAGCGGAAACATTATCTGGAATAAATATTACGGCGGTGATAAGAAAGACGTTTCCAAAACAATTCGTCCGACAACTGACGGCGGATATATTATTGGCGCCATTTCCCGCAGCTTCGGTTGGATAAATCCAGATATGTGGCTAGTAAAGATTAATGCAAATGGCGACCAGATATGGGACAAACATTTCGGAAGTTGGTATCACGACCATTGTTATTCTGCTTTGCCAACAACCGATGGCGGTTATGCCCTGGTAGGTCATCAGGTTGATGCAGGTGGTTTGTATCATATATTCTTTGTCAAGACTGATGCGAACGGAGTGGTTGGTATCAATGAACTCAATGGTGAGAAGGCAACAGCGTTCAATATTTTTCCGAATCCTTCGAATGGCTTGTTCAGCCTGTCAGCCCCTTCCAGGATACAATCTGTTACTATTTCAGACGCTCTCGGAAATGTGATTAAAGAAATCAAAGGGGAAGATACCATGCTGCGTATTGATATAGCAGATAAGCCTAAAGGCGCATACTTCGCAATCGTCCAGACAATAAATTCTACTTACACAAAGAAAATTGTTATAAGATAATCTCATTATCTGGGAGCGGAGTTCGCATAAGCTTCACAGGATTTTTTTCTCCTGTGAAGCTTTTCCTTTTTCTCTTAAAAAAACCTTTTCTTTATAGCCGAATTAATAATTTAATCATCGGCTAAATGAAAGCATACATCTTCCCGGGTCAGGGTTCCCAGTTTTCCGGAATGGGAAAAGACCTTTATGAGAATTCTCCCGTTGCAAAAGACCTTTTTGAAAAAGCAAATACGCTGCTGGGCTTCACCATCACCAATATTATGTTCGGTGGAACGGATGAAGAGCTGAAGCAGACAAAAGTTACTCAGCCCGCCATCTTTCTTCACTCAGTTATTATGGCCTTAAACATGGGTGATGCGCTGAAGCCTGACATGGTTGCAGGGCATTCTCTCGGAGAATTCTCTGCACTGGTTGCAAACAAGACCTTGTCATTCGAAGATGCGCTGATGCTGGTGAAGAAACGTGCCGACGCCATGCAGCGCGCCTGCGAACTGAACCCTTCGACGATGGCTGCCATTCTTAATCTTGATGATAAAGTAGTAGAAGATATCTGCGCTGAAGTTTCTGCTTCAGGCGAAGTAGTGGTTGCTGCAAATTATAATTGTCCCGGCCAGTTAGTCATCAGCGGAACGATAAACGGAGTGAACATTGCCTGCGAAAAAATGAAAGCTGCGGGTGCAAAGAGAGCTCTAGTGTTACCTGTTGGGGGTGCATTTCACTCTCCATTGATGGAGCCTGCAAGAGCTGAGCTTGCAGAGGCAATCAACTCCACCAATTTTAATACGCCTATTTGCCCCGTTTATCAAAACGTAAATGCGCAGGCAGTGAGCGATGCTTCTGAAATAAAAGCCAACCTCATTGCACAATTAACTTCTCCCGTTCGCTGGACACAAACAGTTCAGAACATGATTGCCGATGGAGCCACTCAATTTATAGAAGTAGGACCGGGAAAAGTGCTGCAGGGGCTGGTAAAGAAGATTAACAAAGAGATGGAAGCGGCCAGCGCTTAAATCAACGAATTACGAATGATATCTAATTCGTATATTCGTAAAGATTCGTAATCAGTAGATAAGTGCCGATATTAAATTCCATACTCAGCTGGTGGATGAAGAAGAGAATTCATCAGATTGAGCTTTTCATCAAGTATCCTTATGAAGTTCAGAATGACTGGCTGATGCGCCTTATCACATCTGCAAAGGATACGGAATGGGGCAGGCAGTATGATTATGCTTCGATTCAGTCGCTGAAGACATTTAAAGAAAGAGTTCCTGTTACGAATTACGATACGTTCAAGGACCAGATAGAACGTATGATGCACGGCGAAAAGAACGTGACATGGGCCGGAGAAATAAAATGGTTTGCAAAATCATCGGGCACAACAGCAGACAAAAGTAAATTTATTCCCGTAAGTCCTGAAAGTTTTGAAGAATGTCATTTCAAAGCCGGCAAGGATGTGCTCACTTTTTATTGCAACAATCATCCGGAGACTCTTTTGTTTACCGGAAAAAGTCTGACCATCGGCGGAAGTCATCAAATCAACACATTCAGCAGCGAATCCTATTACGGAGATTTATCAGCAGTGCTGCTTCAGAACCTTCCTGTCTGGGTTCACATGATAAGAACGCCTGATCTTTCCATAGCATTGCTTGATAAATGGGAAGAGAAGATTGACTTGATGGCTCGCACGACGATGACTGAGAATGTAACGAGCATCAGCGGTGTGCCTACGTGGACTCTTGTACTGGCGAAAAGAATATTGGAGATAAGCGGAAAGAAAAACCTTTTAGAAATATGGCCGAACCTTGAATTATTCATTCACGGCGCTGTAAGCTTCACTCCGTACCGGGAACAGTTCCGGCAGTTAATTCCATCCATGAACATGAATTACCTGGAAACATATAATGCATCGGAAGGTTTCTTTGGTATACAGGACACAACATGGTCAAATGAAATGCTGCTAATGCTTGACTACGGCATTTATTATGAGTTCATGCCTATGGAAGAATACGGCAAGGAAAATCCGAAAACCCTTTCATTGGAAGAAGTAGAGCTGAATAAAAATTATGCAGTGCTTATTTCTACGAATGCAGGTTTGTGGCGGTATATGATTGGTGATACGGTGAAGTTTACTTCTCTTAATCCGTACAGAATAAAAATCACAGGAAGGACGAAGCTTTACATCAATGCCTTTGGCGAAGAAGTGATGATTGATAATACGGACAATGCAATCCGCACTGCTTGTGAAAAAACCGGTGCGCAGATTAAAGACTATACGGTTGCTCCTGTCTATTTCTCCGAAAGCGAAAATGGCGCTCACGAATGGTTGATCGAATTTGAAAAGCAGCCTGACAACCTTGATTACTTTGTTGAGACGCTGGACAATGCCTTGAAGGCAGCAAATAGTGATTACGAGGCAAAACGTTATAAGAATATGGCGCTTCGTAAGCCTGTAGTGCATGTTCTTCCGGAAAACACATTTTATAACTGGCTTAAATCAAAGGGGAAACTTGGTGGCCAGCATAAAGTGCCAAGGCTTAGCAATGACAGAAAACATGTTGAGGAAATACTGGCTGTTATAAAGCAAACGGCAATTGGAAGTTAAGTAATGGATAATGGAAAGTTGATAATGAAAAATGGTGGCCGCTCATTTTTGAACGCAACTCTTATAGTCTTATTATCCATTTTCAATTTTTCATTTTCAATTTCTCCTGTACAGGAATACAAGCTTCTCAATTCCATCCCTTTTGAAAATGTAAAATTCACAACGGACAATTTTGGCAATGCTTATGTCTTAATTGAGAACCAATTGTTGCAGTTTGATTCGATAGGAAAGCCGAAAGCTGTCTATGCTGAGCGAAATGCAGGACGTCTGCATTCGGTTGATGTCTCTAATCCACTTAAACCACTTTTATTTTATCCTGACTTTGCTCAATTGCAGGTTCTTGACTCGAAGCTTGCTCTTCAATCGACTGTTTACCTGAGAAACTTCAACATCATTCAACCTGTAGCTGTCGGGCAATCTGCTCAAGGCGGCTACTGGATTTTTGATTTGCAGGATTTTCAGTTAAAGAAGATTGATTTGAACCTGCAACTGAAATCAGAAAGCGGCAACATAATGCAGACACTTGGCTACTCCCCTTTTCCGAATTTCATTCTCGAATGGGAGAACTCCGTCTACATGAATAATCCTAAAACAGGAATTCTTGTGTTTGATCAATATGGTACTTACATCAAAACCATTGCAATTACAGACCTGAAATCATTTCAAATCATTGGTGATGACTTGCTCTTTGCGAAGGATAACAAGATGATGAAGCACAACCTGAAGACATTGCAGGAAAGTGAAGTGCTGCTGCCTCCTCATGACAGCCTTGTCAGCGGCCGCATTGAGAACCCTTCTGTCGGCCAACTTTATTTATTAACAACGACGTCATTAAATTTTTATTCTTATTAGATTCGTGCAATAATTTTCTGATAACAATTCTTTAATAAAAAAATAATAACTAAACATGCCTGTTAAAGTGAAACCCCGTCCAGCAAAGAAAACGCCATTGAAGCTGAAATCTAAATCGGCTGAGAAGCCCAAATTGGCAAAGACTGCGCTGAAGCCGGCAAATGAAATTTACGTGCCTACTAAAAAGAAAGTGACTCCGCTGCATGTGGCCATTGCAGGCAACATCGGAGCAGGAAAGACAACTCTGACGAATCTTCTTGCCAAGAACCTGAAGTGGGAACCTCATTTCGAAACGGTAGATGACAATCCTTACCTGAACGATTTCTATGATGATATGCAGCGCTGGTCGTTCAACCTGCAGATTTACTTTCTGAACTCGCGCTTTCAGCAGGTAATGGGCATCCGACAGTCGCCGAAGACCATCATCCAGGACAGGACAATTTATGAAGATGCTTACATCTTCGCTCCGAACCTGCATGCTATGGGCCTGATGACGACTAGAGACTTCAACAACTACCAGCAGTTATTCGAATCCATGGCTAAGTTTGTTCAGCCTCCTGATTTGCTGATTTACCTGCGCGCATCAGTGCCTGCATTGGTTAATCAAATCCAGAAACGCGGCAGGGAGTATGAAAACTCCATCCGTATCGACTATTTGAAACGCCTAAATGAGCGTTATGAAGCATGGATTGGCTCTTACGACCTCGGAAAGCTGTTAATCATTGATATTGATGCTGTCAACTTTGCAGAAAACGCTGAAGAGCTGGGCACCGTTATCAACCGAATTAACGCCGAATTGAACGGACTCTTTTAAACCTAACTATAACTTAACGTGAAAGTCCCTGCCTTGGTGGGGACTTTTTTATTTTAGCGGAATTATGCGCTGGCTGAAAGCAGACTATATCTTCCCCATTTCGTCGCCTCCCGTAAAAAACGGAGTCGTTGTCGTTGATGAAAACGGAACAATAGAAAATGTGCTGGATGAAGCTGCGCAAAAAGATTTGCCTGCAGACGTAAAGATTGAAACCTTCAGCGGAATTATCTGCCCTGGCTTTGTAAATGCTCATTGCCATCTTGAGCTTTCTCACCTGAAAGGAAAGATCGAAAAGGAAAAAGGCCTCCCCCATTTCATTCAAGAAATTGTTTCGAAAAGAAATGCAAGTCCCGAAGCCGTTGCAGAAGCCATTACAAAAGCGGAAGACGAAATGATTGCAAATGGCATCGTTGCCGTCGGCGATATTTGCAATACGACTGATACAATCGGGCAAAAGAAAAAAGGTCGGCTGCAGTATTACAACTTTATCGAAGTATTCGACCTGGATGCAATCCGTGCCGATGAATCATTTGAAAAAGGAGAAGCCCTTTATTCCGAATTCAAAAAATCAGGGCTGCGCAGCTCCATTGTTCCTCATGCGCCCTATACGGTTTCGCAAAAGCTGCTGAAGCACATCTATAATCACGCCTACGTGCACGACTCCGTCATCAGCATACATAACCAGGAGACGGAAAGCGAAAACGAAATGTTCAGGCAGAGGACGGGAGAGCTTATGGAAACTCTTTCCGGATTTGGCGAAGCATACCTGCGCTGGCAGAAGACGGGCTTCAACTCACTGGCCTCTGCCGTAGTGCACCTGCCTAAATGCAATCCCATCCTCTTAGTTCACAACACGTATTCCACGACGGAAGACATTAACTGGGCGCAGCTTTACAGCATGATGACATGGTGGTGCTTTTGCCCGAAGGCAAACCTCTATATCGAAAACCGCCTGCCCGGCTTTCAGCTCTTCATCGACATGAGCTGTAAAATCGTTATTGGCACGGACAGCCTTGCAAGCAACGACTCCTTATCTGTTCTCGACGAACTCAAAACCATTTCCCAAAACCTCAAACCTCAAACCTCAAACCTCGAACACCTGAACATGCTACTGACATGGGCCACGCTGAACGGCGCAAAGCTTTTAGGATTTCATAAAGAGCTTGGCAGCTTAGAGAAGGGCAAACGCCCCGGCCTGAACTTAATTACTGATATAAGGAAAGAGCCTTTTGAACTGACGGAGTTTTCGAAGGTGGAGAAGTTGGTTTAAGAATTTCCTATCGGACATTCTAATTAATCAATCAGCGAAAGCAAATATTTCCCATACCCACTCTTCACCAGCGGCTCGGCAATAGCCTTAAGCTGCGAAGCATTGATAAAGCCCATCCTGAAGGCCGCCTCTTCGATGCAGCCTATCTTTTGTCCCTGTCTTTCTTCTATTACCTGCACGAACTGGGCTGCCTGCATCAATGAAGTAAAGGTGCCTGTATCGAGCCAGGCAGTACCGCGGTCGAGGATGCCTACTTTGAGCTTGCCCTGCGAGAGATAAATTTTGTTTACGTCAGTTATCTCGTATTCTCCGCGGGCGCTGGGCTTCAGATTTTTCGCAATGCCGACTACTGAGTTATCATAGAAGTAAAGTCCGGGCACGGCATAGTTGGATTTGGGTTGCTTCGGTTTCTCTTCGATGGAGATGGCCTTATTCTGTTTGTCGAACTCAACGACTCCGTAACGCTCAGGGTCGGAGACGTGGTAGGCAAATACTACACCTCCGTCAGGGTTTTTATTTTCCTGCAGCAGGCGTCCCATGCCGGCTCCGTAAAAAATGTTGTCGCCTAGGATAAGAGCTGCGTTATCACTGCCAATAAATTTTTCTCCGATGACAAATGCCTGCGCAAGTCCGTTTGGTACGGCCTGCTCTGCATAGCTGAATTTGCAGCCCAACGCCGCACCATCACCAAGCAGCTTTTTGAAATGAGGCAAATCATGAGGGGTGGAAATGATTAGTATTTCGTTGATGCCGGCCATCATCAGCGTAGAAAGCGGGTAATAAATCATGGGCTTGTCGTAAACAGGCATTAGCTGCTTGCTCATGGCCAGCGTAAGCGGGTGAAGGCGCGTGCCGGAGCCTCCGGCCAGGATAATTCCTTTCATCGAAAATTTTGAAGTGAACGCAAGATTAGTAAAAAAAGGTGATTAGGGTGACGATAGAAAATCAGGCTGATTTATGATTTTGAGAGCATCTACTATGCTTAATTCCCGTAGTTGAGGAAATTTTTCGAGTAAGAACTCCCCATTTCCCCTCTCAAAATATAAAAAACGCACTCTGTAAAACAAAAAGGGCACTCTGGAAATGGCACTTAAGTTGAATTAGGAGATGTAGTTCTCTAACCAAGAATTAAACCTATGAAAAATCAATTACGTCCCTCCGTGGAGTACAATTTTATTCCACGAGAAAACCCCTCAAAACCTGAGGAAACACAGCCACAAGGCGAAAAGAAGATGATGATGCAGGTCACCGATGACTTAATCAATGACCAGCCGACTGCTAATATCATAGCATCGTTACAAGGATTCCAGGATTATGATTTGGGAAACCTGCATTACATCAGCAATACCGGTCTTGCCAATATGATTGACCTTTTCAAGACAGCATTAAGAAAAGGCATTGAAGTGCACTTTCTGAATGCAAGCGAAAAGATCAGGAATAAAATACATGCAATGGGCATGGACCACATTTTAAACTGTTAAACGAAATGGAGTACGATGTTGAAGGAATTTTACTTTACGAAATTTGATGACAGAAAACCATACTCTGCTGTTCCCGATAATAAGTACCGCACTTTGTGTTTCCAATTTTGCGGAATACTTACGGTACTATTAGGAGTTTCCTACCTGAACTGGAGATGGCAGCATTCGCTGAATTATGATGCGCTGTGGTTTGCATTGCCTCTGGTAATTGCAGAGTCGCTGGCATTTGTAGGCACGGTGTTGCTTGTCATTAATTTCTGGTCGAATAAAGACCCGAAAAAATCTCCTCCCGTACATTATCTCTCCGAAATACAGGACCTCGAAGAAAGGCCTGACCGGCCCATCCGCATAGATGTATTTATTGCTACGTACAATGAAGATGTTGAGCTGGTGCGGTACAGCATTGTCGATGCAAAGAAACTGCGCTATCCGCATCCTGATGTAGAAATAAAAATCTACGTGCTCGACGATGGCCACCGTGATGGCAGCAATCCAGAAAAGCAAAATATGAAGCAGGTGGCCGAAGAAGAAGGTGTGAGTTACTTAATCCGCGACCACAACCAGGGCTATAAAGCAGGCAACCTGAAAAACGGAATGGCACATGCAAAAGGAGATTTATTTGTCATCCTCGATGCAGACACAAGAGTATTTCCTGACTTCTTAGTTCATACGACAGGATATTTTAAACGTAAACAAGTGGCCTGGATACAGACTCCGCAATGGTTTTATGATTTGACGGAAGGCGAAAGCCTAAGCGATATTATTAAGTCAAAGATTAAAACCGCTTCTTCCAAAAATTGGTACAGCCGGATCATCGATTCGCTCTTTGGAGGAATTAAAATGAATGAAGATGTTTTTGGAAATGATCCGAGACTTTTTTATGACGTCATTTTAAGAAGAAGAAATTTTTACAATGCTGCTTTTTGCTGCGGAGCAGGCTCTATTCACCGCAAAGAAGCAGTGATGAACCTGGCGCTGAAAGATTTTGCCGAAGCAATAAAACAACTCGAAGCTTCATTGAGAGAAGAGCTCAATGACGAAGCAGAAGTGCAAAGAAGAAAACGGGAATTCATCCTGAACAATGAATTGACTCCGTTTAAATATCATGCATCAGAGGATATCTATACTTCCATCATGCTGCATGCCGACAAAGAAAATAAATGGGAAAGCATACTCCACCCTGACATTGAATGCAAGATGCTCTCCACGCAGGACCTTGACAGCCGTATTAATCAATTCAGGCGCTATGCATCCGGTTCGCTGGACATTGCCATTAAGGATAATCCGCTTTTCAAAAGAGGATTGACTCTTGGACAGAAGCTTTGCTATTTCAATACGATATGGTCATACTTCGCTCCGCTTTGGCTTCTCGTGTTTTTGATAAGCCCGGTTATTTTCTATTTCACCTTAGTTCCTCCTGTGAATGGCTATACGTTTGATTTCTTCAAACACTTCTTGCCATTCCAGATAATGAATGCCATTACGATGATGCTGGGTTGTTGGGGGATTTCAACAAAACGAGGAGACCAATACTACATCTCCAGCTTCTGGTATATGTTCACAGCCTTGGTAGATACAGTGCGCAGAAAGAAGGTAAAATTCAATGTAACCCCTAAAACCCCATTAATTTCCAAAGGCACTCAGCATATACTGCCTCATATTATCATTATTTCACTGAGCCTGCTTGGCATAGTGTACAACATCGGCCTGCTCCTTGCAGGACATCATCCGACGGCATCAGGTTTTGCTGCCAACACCTTCTGGACTTTATTTAATATTTATTCACTCAGCATTATGATACGTGCCGCTAATTACAAACCAAAAGAATACACTCCGCAAACCCAATGAAACGTTATAAATTTCTGATAAAGCCTCTGTTCTACATCTTCAGCCTGACCGCCTCAAGCTATATGGTGCTTGTTATTGAAAAGGTAAGCCCTTCTGATTTCGGAAAACATCAATCACTGTTTGTTACAGAGCCCTCGAAGCCTGCATCAACACAGCTGGTGAAATATGACTCCCGGAAAGAGTTGCTGAAGAGTATCTGTTTCGATTATAAATATGGAATTATAGACAGCGCAGCCGTTGAGACACGAATTTCAACATTCCTTTCCGGCTTGCCTCCTGCTCCTGACCCACAAATAGCGGCAGTGACTAAGACCGACAAAATACTGCTGCAACGGATTAATGAATAAACGTTTTAAAGTTTGCTCTCATGAAAAGAATTTTTACTTCAGGCAAAAAGATGAGCACCGACGCAAGAGCCCTACTCATGCTATTCTATTTAGTTCTTGCTACTGCAACAATATTTTTTGCTGAACGGAAATTCCTGGTAGCGCAGCCGAGAGGCAGCGAGACAAGCCAATATGAGAGTCTTGTATGGAAGGATAAAATTCTTCTCCTTGTTGAGGATTTTGAAAAGCTTGAAAACGACACAGCCGTTTTGCACAAGGCAAATTTTTTCAGTTATGGTAGCCTGCTGGTAAACATTGACCGAACTAAAGTTGACCATTCTGTTTTATCTGCTTCCTCATGCATGAAAGTTGTTTGGAAAGGCGGCAAGGAGGGATACGGCGGTTGGGGCAAAGGAGTTGGTCAGAACCTTGACCTCGACGAGAAGAA
>JADMIO011121649.1_pt1 | contig 63713 bp, 57 predicted proteins | sample 8958161 | NCBI WGS metagenome assembly JADMIO01 (sample SAMN16585339, study PRJNA669376) | soil metagenome | isolation source: Crop rotation soil | place: USA: Cullars Rotation, Alabama | collected 2011
GCGACAACTTGTCCACGTGGAATTCTAAGCTTAGGATCCCAATGTGCTGGAAAGAAATGATAATAGATCGCGATGCCCGCGATATTGTTGAGCGTGAGCAAGCCGTTCGTCACGACAAACACCCAATTACCAACAAGATAACTGTATATCGTAAATCCGATAGACGCTGCGAGTTGGCCCGTAAAGAGCCACTTGGAAACGCCCTCGCTCGTGCCGTCACGCCACTGTTTGTGGACCTGTTTGATGAGGGTGACCAGCAGGATCACCGAGCTTGCCCAGCCGATTACCTCGATCATTTTTTGAGAATTGCAGTTATCGCCTCGACGGCGCGTTCGAGATTTTGCATCGAGGTCGCGTATGAGAAACGCAGGAAACCGTCGGCGCCGAAACCAGCTCCGTCGGTAACGACGATATGAGCTTCTGTTAGCAGAAGATCCGCGATATCTGCCGATGACGCGAAGCGGTCGCCCAGCATTTCGCGGACGTCCACGAACGCATAGAACGCGCCTTCGGGCATTGCGCATTTGAACCCGTCGATCTCATTAAGTGCAGGCACAAACCAGTTGCGCCGGCGGTCGTATTCGTTCGTCATCGCGTTGACGGCGTCGATCGTTTCCTCAACATCCTGCAGCGCTTTGGCGCACGCGTACTGCACGAATGATGTCGGATGCGTTGCCGAATGGCTCTGCAGCTTTACCATCGGTTTTATCCAGCCCGGATCTGCGATCGCGTACCCGATGCGCCAGCCGGTCATCGCGTAGGTCTTTGAAAAGCTGCCCGCGACGCACACGAATTTGCGTAACTCAGGCGGCAGCGACGCTGAAGTGAATGGCTCGGCGGGCGGATACGCAAAAAACAGATAACACTCGTCCGTCAGGACATACACGCCGCGAGCCGCGCATACCTCGACGATCTTTCTCATTTCATGGGGCGAAATCACACGTCCCGTCGGGTTGTTCGGTGAGTTGATAATGAGCAGCCGTGTTTTCTCAGTGATCGACTGCTCGACCTCATCGGCTGTCAGAACGAAATCGGTCTCCTCGGTCTCGATAAATACGCTGTTCGCCCCGCAGAACGACGCGATCGCGGGGAACGTCACCCAATACGGCTTAGGAATGAGAACGTCGTCGCCGGGATCCAGCAGAGTGCACGCGGCGTTGAACAACGCCTGCTTGCCGCCGCAGGTCGCGGCTATTTCGGTCGGCTTGATGTCGGCGTCGAACCGGGCTTTGTAAAAGTCGGCGATCGACTGGCGAAATTCCGCGAGTCCGGCGGTCGATGTGTATTTTGTCAAGCCTTTTTCAAGGCCTTCCCACGCGTAACGCTTGATAAATTCAGGAGTGTCAAAATCGGGTTCGCCCACCGACAGATCAAGAACATCGACGCCGTCGGCACGCAAGTCCGCCGCGATCTGCGCCGCGATCAGCGTCGATGAACCCTGCATCGCGGCAACGTTGTCTGAAACGGGGAAAGACATAAGGAAGATTTAACCACAGATGAACACAGATGCACACAGATACCCGTGCATCCGAAAACGGCTTATCTGTGTCTAACTATGTTCATCTGCGGATTCATTTTTCTGCTGGAGAAATTCGACTCGGTTACCGAATGGGTCCCGGAACTCGAAACGGTCATAGCCCGGGATCGGGATGCCGTCCATTACTTCACGGCCGTTTTCCGAGAGTTTCTGACGCCAGTGATCCAGGTCCTCGACCAGATACGCTACGTGAGATTTTGTCTTCGCGCGGTCGACGCCGTTTTCCGCACCAAAATGGATCTGTTGATCGCCGAGCTCCAGCCAAAGTCCGCCGCGGCCTGCGAGCGATCCGGGTTTTGGAATTTCCTTCATCCCGAGCACGCCGCAATAGAACGAGCGCGCCTCATCTTCTGCTCCGACCGGAATACTTATCTGTGCGTGGTGAACCGCTTTGATCATCACCGTTCTTCTCACCCATCTTTTTTTCGACCAGTTCAGGTATCAACCCATTCACACGGCCGCCCAGCTCGAAGACCTGCTTCATCAGCGTCGAAGACACGTAGCTGTATTCTTCGCCTGCCATCAGGAACACGGTTTCGATCGTTGGTTCTAAGCGGCGGTTCATCAGCGCCATTCGGAGTTCGTATTCGTAATCGCTGACGGCGCGAATGCCGCGGACGATGGCCGTCGCTTCGCGTTCGCGCGCAAAATGAGCGGTCAGGCCGGAAAACGCCTCGACCAGCATCGAACAGCCGCCCGTGCCGACTGACGGCAGAACTTCGCGGACCATCTCGCAACGTTCATCCACGGTGAACATAGGGTTCTTTTCCGGATTATTGAGCACAGAGACGATCATCTCGTCAAAAAGCGGTGCTGAGCGCCGGATTATGTCCAGATGGCCGTTGGTCAATGGGTCAAAAGACCCGGGAAATATGGCTCGCCGCATATCATGTAAATACAAAGTAATTACAATTTGTAATTATTTCGTAACTTTGCCCGCAAAAGCTGTAAATCTAGCCAAAACGGTGCTATATTGACGTGAATACGATAGCACAAAACCGCGAACGATGAATAAGAAAGGCCAGGCCGCCGCGTTTTACGATCTCGAGGGGACGCTTGTGAGCACTAATCTCGTGCACACGCTGGCCTTCTACGCCAAGCGGCAGCAAGGCCTATGGCAGACGGCGAAGAAATCGGTCGGAACGCTCGCGCGGCTGCCGCTCTTTGGCGTCGCCGAGCTTTACTCGCGAAATGTTTTTAATGAAGTGTTCTTTCGCAGCTACGAGGGCTTTTCGCAGGACCGGCTGCGCTATTTTTCCGATGAGCTTTTTGAGGAGGTCCTCAAGCCGGCGATCTACCCCGGCACCCAAGACCTCATTGCCGCCGGCAAGAAGATCGGCCAGCGGCAGGTCGTCATTACCGGTGCGCTCGACTTTACGATCGAGCGGCTGATGGATCATTTGGGGATGGACGATTTTAAGGCGAACCACATGGAGTTCGTCAACGGGTACTCGACGGGCCGCATCATCCCGCCCGTGATGGCGTCGGCGACAAAGGCGATGTGGATACGCGAATACGCAGAACGAGAGGGCCTCAATTTGTCCGATTCCTACGCATATTCCGATTCGATCTCTGACCTGCCGATGCTCTCGATCGTCGGGCATCCGGTAGCGGTGAATCCGGATATGCGATTGAAACAAACGGCGACGCAGCATGACTGGCCTATTTTGGACTTGAAGTAAGAGATAGCCACGAATGCACGAATGTTCTTATTCGTGCATTCGTGGCCAGAGAATCTTATGGCTCTGCAACTCAGACGCAAAACACACGAATCGATCGTTTATATCGACAAAGACTCCGCGCCGCGGATCATGCCCTTTGGCGAGGACTTTATTCTCGAGGACTTGCCCGTCGGCACGCGGGTGATCTATCCGAATCCGCCGATCAAGGGACTGCCGAACCGCGAGGCGGCGATACGTTACGCGCTCAATCATCCGCTCGAGATGGAGCCGCTTTACGCGTTGCTCGAGCCCGGAATGAAGGTCTCGATCGCGATCGACGACATTTCGCTGCCTTTGCCGCCGATGGCTACGCCCGACATGCGGCAAACGATGCTCGAGGTCGTCCTCGATATGTGCGCGGCGAACGGCGTCGACGACATTCACATCATCATCGCGAACTCGCTTCACCGGAAGATGACCGAGTGGGAAATGCGTCGCATGGTCGGGTCGAAGATCCACGACGAGTTTTTTCCCGACCGCTATTACAACCACGACGCGGAAGATGATGATCAATTAGTCACGCTCGGGCATACGCGGCATAACGAGCCGCTCCGGATAAACCGACGATGCTTCGAGAGCGACCTCACGATCTATTGCAACATCAATCTCGTCCCGATGGACGGCGGTCACAAATCTGTCGCGGTTGGATTGTGCGATTACGAATCGCTGCGCGCGCATCACGAGCCGCAGACGATACGCGATTCTCACTCGTATATGGATCCGCCGGCGAGCGAACTGAACCACAAGGTCATTCGTCTTGGCAAACTCGTGGATGAGCAGATGAAGGTCTTTCACATCGAGACCGCGCTCAATAACAAGATGTTCGCCCAGGGCTATGACATCCTGACGCGGAACGAGGATGAGTTTTCATTTGCAGACCGAATGAAATGGGAGGCGATGAAGCGCACATTCTCAAAACTTCCACGCAACGCAAGGCGCAAGATGCTTCACGCTATTCCCGCGCAATACGAACTGATCGGCTGTCACGCCGGCAAGACCGAGCCGGTGCATGAGAAGACGCTTGAGCTGAACTATAGGCAGTACGAGATCCCGGTCAAAGGCCAGTGCGATATCATGATCACCGGTATTCCGGACATCTCGCCCTATAACGTCTATTCGGCGTTAAATCCTTTATTGGTCCAGGTTATGGCGTTGGGGTACCACTTCAACATGTACCGCAACAAGCCGTTGTTGCGTGAGGGCGGCACAATGATCATCACGCATCCGTGCTTTGACGAGTTCGATCACAACTTTCATCCGTCGTATATCGAATTTTTTCACCGGCTGCTGCCCGAGTCTCGCGACGCGTTTTATCTACGCGAAAAATACGAGCGCGAATTCGCGTCGAATCCTGCCTATGTCGAGATGTACCGGCGCGGCAACGCGTATCATGGCGCGCACCCATTCTTTATGTGGTACTGGGGCGAGAACGGCCGCCAGCACGTTGGCCGTGTCATCGCCGCCGGCGCCGAGAACGCCCACGTGCCCGAGATCCTCGGCTGGGAACGCGCGGACAATCTGACCGAGGCAATAGCCATGGCCCGCTCATACATGGGCCGGAATGCGGAGATCACGATGCTTCACCAGCCGATCATTGGGTTGTGTAATGTGACGGATTGAATGGAACCTGTCGCAATTTGCGATAGGTTCAAGATCACAAATTGTGATCTTGCATAGGGCGTTAGATACGGCTACTTACATGGAGAAAAAGTCGGAACAAACAAGGGCACCTGCCGTAATAGAGGCCATCGAAGACAAGATCTATGTCATCCGCGGGCAACGGGTGATGCTCGATGCCGACCTTGCCGTCGTTTATCAGGTAGAAACGCGTGTGCTGAACCAAGCCGTTAACCGGAATCTCAGACGATTCCCGCGGGATTTTATCTTTCAACTTACCAAGGACGAATTCGATTCTTTGATATCACAAACTGTGACATCAAAGACTGGCCGCGGAGGCAGGCGAAAGCTGCCTTATGTGTTCACGGAACATGGCGCAGTCATGCTGGCAAGTGTCCTCAATAGCCCGACGGCGGTTGAGGCCAGCATCGCCGTCGTGCGCGCTTTCGTCAAGATGCGGACGATATTGGCCTTGCACAAGGACCTTGCGAGGAAGATCGACCAATTGGCGAGAGTCGCTGCCGAGCACGACGGTCATTTTGAGGTTGTGTTCCAGCTGCTTGCCGACATAATGCATGACCCGAAAAAGCTGAAGCGCGACATAGGATTTATCGAGACAAAAAAAGGAAAGAAGAAATGAGTCAGCAACTGGTAGTTGGAAAATACAAGTTCTATCCGTATGAGCAGCCAAAAGCGGAGCGTCTCTCCCCGGACGAGTTGGCCGAGCTTTGCGTAAAGTTCAGAGCGAAACGGACGAGATCAAAAACGTCACATCCGCGAAAACTCAAGAGCAAGGAGTAAGAGAACAATGCCAAGACATCCAAATAACGCAGAAGGAAAATTTTGGATCCATCAGGAGGAGTGCGTCGGCTGCCAGGTCTGCACGACCGAGGCGCCGGAAAACATCCGTTATGACGAGACGGTTGGCAAGAGCTACGTTTTCAAACAGCCGGAGAACGACGCCGAGCTCCACCAAATGCGTGAGGCGGTCGAGCTCTGTCCCGCGTTGGCGCCGAAAGAAGATCAATAAATGAAGCTTTCACCGACAGAAATATTCAAGGGCAAGAAGATCTTCTTCATCGGCGGGACCGGATTCGTGGGAAAGGTCACGTTGTCGATGTTGCTGCACAACTTTCCGGAAATTGGGAAGGTGTACGCGACCGTGCGTGCGCGGGATGAGAATGAGTCGAAGACGCGGTTTTGGACGAGCATTGTGACGTCGCCAACGTTCGATCCGCTGCGGGAAAAGCACGGCGACGGATTTGAGGATTTCATAAAGTCGAAGGTCGTGCCGGTGAATGGCGACGTTGGCAACGAGCTGCTGGGTCTCGACGAAAATAGCGCGGCGAAGATAATGAAGCACTGCGATGTCATTATCAACGGCGCTGGAAATGTCACGTTCAACCCGCCGCTCGAAAGTGCGCTGCGCACGAACGTGGTCGGCTCGAACAACATCATCAAGCTCGCGCGGATGATGAAAAAGCCGCGGCTTGTGCACGTTTCGACATGTTTTGTTGCGGGCAAACGCTCAGGGCCGATCTGGGAGAACGAGCCGGTCGTTGGCTATTTTCCCCGAAAGGACGAGCTCGTGGGAACTAAATTTGACGTAAATCGCGAGGTCGAGGATTGTGCTCGCCTGAGCGAACAGGCGCGACAGGAAGCGGACGACGCCGTGCAGGCGGCGAAGTTTCGCGAGCAGGCGCGTAACCGGTTTATTGAAGAAGGGCGTGACCCGGATGACGAGGCCGAGCTAAAAAGCGCGATCTTTCGCGAGCGAAAAATGTGGGTCCGCGAGCGGACGACCGAACTCGGCGCCGAGCGGGCCGAGTATTGGGGCTGGACGAACATCTACACATATTCGAAATCCCTCGCTGAACAGATCATCGCGCAGCAGGACGACATAGTGAAGGTGCTCGTGCGGCCGTCGATCGTCGAATCTTCGCAGTCTTATCCTTTCCCCGGTTGGAACGAAGGCTTTACGACGACGGCGCCGCTGATTCTCATCGCGCTGCGCGGCCAGCCGGTCATTCCTGTGAACGAAAAACTTGTGCTCGACATAATTCCAGTCGACATGGTCGCGGGCGCGATCCTCGCGGCAGCGATGAATGCCCTTGTCGATGACAAGCCGCCGCTCGTTTTCCAGGCGTCGTCAGGCGACTCGAATCCGAATGATATGAAACGCATCGTCGGGCTCGTCGGCCTCTATAAGCGGCAGCATTTCGACGAAAAGGAAACGGGAAACAGGATCGTCAACCGCCTCGCCGGGATGGTCGAGACGCAGACCGTCAAACAGCGAACATATGAGCTGACAAGCGCTCCGATGCTCAACAAGCTCGCGAAAGGTGCCGACGAGATGCTTGAGAAAGCAAGCCCGCGCTGGGGCGGCGGACGCATCGGCAACATTGTCGGCGACCTGCAAAAATCGGTGTCGAACTTCGAGCGGACGACGCAGGAAACGATCGACGCATTCGCGATGTTCAAGCCGTTCATGATCGATAACGAGTATCTTTACAGATCCGACAATCTGCGAGCGCTGCACGCGCTTATACGTGAAAAGGAAAAGGACCTTCTGCCGTGGTATCCCGAAAAGCTCGATTGGTACGACTACTGGCTCAACGTGCATTTCCCCGGAATGCGCAAATGGGTGCTGCCGACACTTGAGGAAGAGCTCAAGATACAGGAAAAGCGGTCGTTCACCTACCGCGATCTGCTCGATCTTTTTGACACGTCGACAAAGCGTTTTGCGACGCGCATCGCGATGCGTATCGAAAGGAACGCGCGCAAGGAGCAGTACACGTTCGAGGATGTCCGGGAACTCGCGTTGCGTGCGGCCGGCTTTTTTGCATCGAAGGGCATCAAGGCGGGCGACCGCGTCATCTTGTTCTCAAACAACATGCCGGAATGGGGAATGACCTACTTCGGCATTCTCAAATCCGGTGCGACTGCGATACCGATCGACCCGGCGAGCTCGGTCGACGAGATCATCAATTTTGCGCAAACGGGCGAGGCGTCGGCCATCGTGTTGTCGCCGAAGCTCGATCTGGAGAATCCCGATCTTCGACAGCGCTTGGTGGATGCCTTCGAGGGGAAAGGGAAGAAAAAGGCGGGCGGGCAGGGTGCCCTCGTTCCGACGGTGTGGACATTCGACAACCTGTTTGAGATGCCCGACGAACTCGAAGAGGCAAAGCGCCTCGCGCTGTTGCCGGAAAAGGTGCACTCGACGGCAATTGCTTCGCTGATATTCACGTCGGGGACGACAGGGACGCCAAAGGCGGTCATGCTGTCGCACAAGAATTTCACAAACATGGTGTCGATGCTGTCGTCGGTGCTTGATATGGACATCACGGACGGCGTGTTGAGCGTCTTGCCGATGCATCACACTTTTGAATTCTCGGCGGGATTTCTCACGCCATTCTCAAACGGCACTCAGATCACTTATCTCGATGAGCTTTCCGCGGAAGAACTGAGCCACGCCATCGAGAACGGCCACGTCACCGGAATGGTCGGCGTCCCGGCGTTGTGGGAGATGCTGCATCGCCGCATTAAGACACGCCTGCGCGAACGCGGCGATTGGATCGCGGACATCGCGGACAACATCATCGAGTTCAACGCGTGGATCCGCGACAGCACGCCGTTCAATCTCGGACCGGTGCTGTTTTTCCCGATCCATCAGGGAATGGGCGGAAAGATGCGCTATCTCATTTCGGGCGGCTCGGCGCTGAGCGAGAAAGTGCAGAAGGACCTGCACGGCCTTGGCTTCACGGTGCTCGAGGGATACGGCCTCACCGAAAGCTCGCCCGTGCTAACCGTCGCTCGGCCGGGCAACAAACTTTTGAAAGGAAGTGTCGGCAAACCGCTGCCAGGTGTCGAGGTCAAGATCGATGAGCCGGACGAGAAGGGTGTCGGCGAGGTCTTAGCTCGGGGCCAGAACGTAATGGCCGGTTATTACAACAACCAGGAAGCGACAGACGCGGTTCTGCAGGACCGCTGGCTGCGGACCGGCGATCTGGGGCGGATCGACGAGGACGGAAACCTCTTTATCGTCGGACGTTCGAAGGACGTGATCATCGATTCGAACGGCAAGAACATTTATCCGGACGAGATCGAAGAGCTTTACGGAAAGTCACCCTTGATAAAGGAACTAAGCGTCGTCGGCCTCCCCGATGATGACGGCGGCGAAAGGATCGCGGCTCTGGTCGTGCCCGATTATGAACACGACATCGCGCTGTCGCGCGCGGAGGTCAATAAGAAGGTCGAGGAGCATTTTCGCGAGGTCTCGGCTGCATTGCCGTTTTTCAAACGCATCAAGGTCCTACACCTCACACCTTTTGAATTGCCGCGCACTGCGACGCGCAAGGTCAAACGTCCCGAGGTCGTCGAGATGCTGCAGGGCCTCGAACAACGATCAAAGACAAAAACGACGGCCATCGTCGCATCGAAGGGCGACGACAACCTTGCATGGATACGCAAGATCGTCGCTACCGTCTCGAACCGGACCCTCGGCGAGGTCGCGGCAGACGACAAACTGTCGGACCTCGGTTTCGATTCGCTGATGTTCGTCGAACTGCAGGCCGCGGTCGAAGACGCGGGCGGCCGCGTGCTGTCGCCCGACACACTTAACGAAGTGCAGACCGTGAGCGAGCTGCTGGCCGCGGTGCAGCGGGTCGATCGATCGAAAAAGCTCGCCGACGAGCCGCGTGCGGAAGAGAAAAAAGACGCCGATGAAGATATTTACATTCCGGGTATAGTCCGAGATGCGGGCAATGCCATAGTCAACCTCGCAACCGACGCGCTTTACGACCGCGTCCTTGAAACGCAGATCGAAGGCGAGGGCAACGTGCCGCAGCACGTCAATTTTATAGTCGCGCCCAATCACACATCGCATCTCGATACCGGCCTTGTCAAAAAAGCGTTAGGCAAAGATGTGGCCGAGCAAACCGTTGCAGTTGCGGCGGCCGATTACTGGTTCGACACAAAATACAAGCGTGCCTATATGAATAACTTTACGACGCTTGTGCCGATCGAGCGAACGGGCTCATTGAGACAGTCGCTGCGTCATGTTACTCAGATCCTGAACGAAGGCTACAACGCGCTCATCTTTCCCGAAGGCGGGCGCCAGGAGAGCGGGCAGATCGCCGAATTCAAACCGATCATCGGATATCTCGCGCTCAATCAAAAAATAGGCATCCTACCAATTTATATCTGGGGAACGTACAAGGCGTTTCCAAAAGGAATGATCATTCCGCCGCGAGAAAGTATCGGAGCGAAGATCGGCGCAAAGGTCGGACGATTTCTCGAATACGACGATCTCGCAAAGATGACCGAGGGCGTCCCGAACACCGAGGCCTATCGTCTCATCGCCGCCCGCGTTCAGCACGAGATCGAGAACATGCGTGACGCAACGCGGCGCACGTTCGACGTCGATGCGCTGCGAAAACAATGGAAGGCTGAGCGGCGGAGAACTCGAAAACAGGAGCCTGTGATCGATGATTAGCCACAGAGGACACAGAGAAAACCGAGGCAGAAGGCTGAAGGTAGCGATCAAGTTGGGCTTTTTGCTTTTTTGCAGTTCGGGAATTGCCGTGAGCGAAGTGAGCTCACAGAGTGTCGACCGCAAGCAGATGGCCGAGCGGATTAAGGCCGAGTTCAGGCATGCGTGGGATGGTTACAGGCAATATTGCTGGGGCCACGACGACCTTAAGCCAATAAGCAAGACCTGTCGCGACTGGTACGGGACTACGATATTGATGACGCCCGTCGACTCGCTGGACTCGTTGTATCTGCTCGGCTTTAAGGAAGAAGCCGACAGGACGCGCGAATACATCGTCAAGAACCTTTCATTTGATAAAGACATTTCGGTCCAGAATTTTGAGATAACGATCCGGATCCTCGGAGGGCTGTTGTCGAGTTATGAGATAACCAAGGACAAACGTTTGCTCGCACTGGCGGACGATCTTGGCGCGAGGCTGCTGCCTATTTTCAATTCACCGACAGGATTGCCGTATCGCTTTGTCAATCTAAAGACCGGGAAAACGAGCGGACCGGTTTCGAATCCCGCGGAAACCGGGACATTGGTCATCGAGTTTGGCACGCTGAGTAAACTAACGGGCAAGCCGGTATATTTTGAAAAAGCAAAACGCGCGCTCGTTGAGACGTATAAACGACGCTCTCCGATCGGGCTGGTCGGGACGAATATCAATGTCGAGACCGGCAAGTGGACAAATACGGACAGTCACGTCTCGTCCGAGATCGATTCATATTACGAGTATCTGATCAAATGCTCGATACTTTTCGGCGATACGGATTGCCGCACGATGTGGGAAGATTCGATCGCGAAAGTGCATTCGTATCTCGCCGACGAGAACGCTTCGATGAGCAAGCTCAATCGCACCGGCAAGATGGCGGTCGGCGACCTGTGGTACGGACACGCGGATATGAATACCGGCAAGATCACCGCGACCACATCCGGGGCTCTCGACGCCTTCTTTCCGGCTGTCCTCGCGCTCGACGGCGACCTCAACCGCGCCCGCGCGCTCCAGGATTCGCTGTATCAAATGTGGCAGGTCAACGGCATCGAGCCAGAGGTTTACAACTACAAAACGGGTAAGGTTGAGGAAGCGGGTTATCCGCTGCGGCCTGAGATCGTTGAGTCGACCTATTACCTGTATCACTACACGAAGGATCCGAAATATCTCGCGATGGGCAAGCAGATGCTCGAGGACTTCGTTAAGTACTGCCGCACCGATGACGCATACGCGGGCCTGAAAAGCGTTGTCACAAAAGAGAAGTCGGACTATATGCACAGCTTCGTGTTCGCCGAGACGTTCAAGTATTTCTACCTCTTGTTCGCCGACCCGAAGACGCTGGACTTTAATAAGGTGGTTTTTAACACTGAAGCCCATCCTATGTGGCGGCGATTCTAAACGCACAGACCGCAGAGGACACAGAGATCCAGAATGGTTGAAAAGACGCGCGACGAGCTAAATGAATTGCGTGGTAAGATCATCGAGCTTGCTATTCGCGTGCCCACTGAACTGGGTCCCGGTATGCTGGAGAGCGCTTATCAATTTCAACACTAAGCGGCTTGTCGACGGTGTTCGAAGGGTGGTTAACGATTTCTAAACTCTCTGCGGTCTCTGCGATCTCTGCGTTTGAAATGGGGAAAAGTCAAAAAATAGCGAAAACGGAAAAGAAGATCTTGATCACCGGCGGGACCGGCTTTCTCGGTACGCATGTCGTGCGCCAAATGCTGGAGGCGGGTGAGAAAAACCTGCGGGTGATGGCATCACACGTGCCCGGGTGGATGACCGATAGCGGCGTCGAGCCTTTCGAAGGTTCCGTCACTGATCGCGACGACGTCGCGAACGCGTGCAGAAGCGTCTCCGCGATCTTCCATCTTGCCGGAAAGGTTTCGCGTGACAATGCGGACGCGGTCGCCATGAACAGAGTTCATCTCGAAGGCACGCGGCTGCTCTGCGAGGCGGCGAAAGGGGCTGGCGTCAAGACGATGGTTCTAGCTTCGTCGAGCGGCACGATCGCGGTGAGCGAGACACCGGAGGTTTTTGACGAGACCTATCCGCAGCCGATCGAGATCATTTCTCAGTGGGCATATTATTCGTCGAAGTATTACCAGGAAAGGACGGCGCTCTCGAGTTTTGACGGTGACGGCCGCAGGCTTGTAATAATGAATCCGTCGCTGTTGCTGGGCCCCGGCGACGAGCGCCTGAGCTCTACAAAACCGGTGCTCGATTTTCTCGGACGCAAGATACCGTATTGTCCGAATGGAGGGTTGAGTTTTGTCGACGCGCGTGACGCGGCCGGCGCATTCATCAACGCGCTCGACAAGGGAAAACACCAAGAAAGTTATCTTCTCGGCTCTGCAAACATGACGTTCGCGCAATTTTTCGGTCGACTCGAGCGCCTCAGCGGCGTCGCGGCTCCGTCATTGAGGATGCCAAAGCAACTTGCGGTGACCGCAACGAGCCTGGTCAGCTCGATCTACAAGAACTGGAACAGGCAGCCCCCCGTTGAGAAAAGCGAGGTCGAGCAGGCGGAGCACTTCTGGTATTTCGAGTCGTCAAAGGCTGTGGAGGAACTTGGTTTCTCGCCTCGCGACCCGCAGGAAACACTCAATGACACCATCACCTACGTGCGTCAAAACTTCCTCGGCGAAGGCGCATTCGCGTAGGCGAGATCAGTTCGGAACAAGCGCAAGTCTCTGTTTTGCAAGTAGTGTTCGCGGATCGTTCTCGCCTAGCGAGCGCTCGAGGCTCTCATAACTTTCTTTGATCAGCGGCGCGGCTTCGTCGGATCGCTTTTCAAGAACGAGGCATTCCCCGAGCGCGCCTTTCGCCATCGCGACCCAGTAGTGCTCTGTGGGAAGCGCGTCGGTGCGGAGCTTGAGCGCATCGCGGAGGAGCTGTTCGCCCTCGCGGAGCTCACCCATTTTCGCCAGGCTAAGCCCCTTGACGATCAGTGCGGTTGGATAGTTATCGTAATGTGGGCCGATCAGCTCGGTGTAAATCTTGAGGGTTTCATCCGCCTTCGCGACCGCCGCTTCGTAGCTGCCCTGTTCATAGAGCACGAACGCCTGGTTTCGCAGGTTGTCGCCCAGCCAAAGATGCGAAGGCGAAAGCTCCCTGCGGAATATTGTCTCGGCGTTGCGCAAGTCGTCGGATGCCGCGGCAAGCTCGCCTTTTTCTGTCAGAAACCCCGCGAGGACCGTTAGGTTGAATCCGTAGGTTGGCGAATTTGTTTCGCCCCGAGCGGCCTGTTCGGCGACAGCTTCGCGGGCCGTTTCGACGGCTTCGTCGAACCTGCCCTGGTCGGCGAGCGTCGATGCTAGTACGCTGCGCGTGGTCGCGTTGACGAAATTTACCTCGTCGGATGAGATCTTTGAATTGAGGTCTAAGGATTCGCGAAAAAGCGCTTCGGCCTCCTTCGAATCACCCTGGGTCCGGCGAACGTAGCCGAAATCGTTAAGAGCCGATGCCAGTACCTCAGCCTTGATCGTGCCTTTCTCCTCCTGAACGCGAAGCTTTGGCAAGTATTGGCGATACAGCGATTCGCCATCCGCCATTTTGTCAGTGGCAAACAGACATCCAGCCCAGTTCGTCATTGCTTCCATCGTGCGTGGGTCGTCCTCGCCGTACAATTCCGCGACCAGCGGCCTATATTTTTCGATGCGGCGGCAAGCGGCCGGGAGATTCCCCTGGCCGATGTATGTGGCGACGAGCGTGTGCTCGAGTTGGGTCTTGACCTCGGGTTGACCGTCGAACTCGCCGCTGTCCAGGCGCTTTGCCGCCTCGTCGACGACGTCGTTGATCGTCAGAGACCGCCCGCCTTTCTGATACGAGCTGTAGATGGGATTAGCGTACTTGAACATCCGTTCCAGAAAAACATTGACCGACTCCGCCCGCGCTTTTGCGAGGCGTGCCTGCCGCGCCTGCCACGAGCTGACGGCAACGCCGCTGATCAGGCTGAGAACTACGACGGCCGCGGCAGCGACGCCGACGCGGTGACGCTTGATGAATTTCGCCGAGCGATAACGAAAGGTCGCGGGCCGCGCTGCGACAGGCTCACCTTTCAGGAAGTGCCCGATGTCCTCGGCGAGCGCCTCGACGGAGCGGTAACGCTGTTCGGGTTCATCGCGACGCGCGACATCGGCGATGTTCTTGAGGTCACCGGCCGTGCGGCCGTCAAGCAGTTCGCTGAGCACCACACCCAGCGAATAAATGTCGGACGCGGTTGTCACGTTGTCGCCCCGCACCTGCTCGGGCGACGCGTAGTGCGGCGTAAGCGCGCGCAAGGCGGTCTGCTTCAGATCGTCTTCCGCTGCCCCGGCCTCGATCGCTTTGGCGAGGCCGAAATCGAGCAGCTTTACGCTGCCGTCGGCGGTGACAAGAATATTTGATGGCTTGAGGTCGCGATGGACGACTAGATTGCGGTGGGCGAATGCGACAGCTGCGCAAACGTCGAGGAACAACCGCAGCCGCTCATCGACTGACACGGCGCAGTGCTCGGCGTAGTCGACGAGCGTTTTGCCCTCGACATATTCCATCACAAGGAAGGGCTCGCCGGTAGGCGCGACGCCGCCGTCGAGAAAACGAGCGATGTTCGGATGATTCAGCGATGCGAGGATCTGCCGCTCGCGGCGAAAGTGACTGATAAGTTCTTTTTCTACGATAGTTTGGCGGACGATCTTGATCGCGACCTGCTGCTCCACCTCGCCGTCGGCGCGTTCGGCCAAATAAACGGCACCCATGCCGCCGCGGCCGATCTCTTTTATGATCTGGTAATGCCCGAGGCGTTTACCGATCAGCTCGGGCTCTTCGTTGTCGAGGAATGACGTCGCGATCTCGGCGAGTCCTTCGCGGTGCAGAAACGAGTCGTCAGTGTCGTGCCGGAGGAATGACACGACCTCATCGCGCAGAACGTTGTCCACACCGCACGAGGCCGCAACAAAGCCCTCGCGCTCCGCCTCGGGCAACTCGAGCGCCGCGAGCGTGATCTCCTCTATCTGTCGCCAGCGGCCGTCGTCCATCTATGTCGCCGCTCCGGTCAGCTCGCGACGCAGCCAAAGCTTTGCCATCGTCCAATCGCGGCGGACCGTTTTTTCGGAAACGTCGAGAAGGGACGAGATCTCCTTCTCGGTCATTCCGCCAAAGAACCGCATCTCGACGACGCGCATCTTACGCTCGTCGACTTTTTCGAGGCGTTCAAGCGCTTCATCGAGACGGACGAGATCAAGTTCCTCCCCATGGCCAACGTCGCCGGTGTCTTCGAGCGAGACGACCTGAAAGCCGCGCCCGCGTTTCATGGCGGCGCGGTCGCGGGCGTGATTGACCAGTATTCTCCGCATCATGGTCGCCGCGATGGCATAAAAATGGACTCGGTTCTGCCAGTCCGCGTGGTCCTGGTCGATGAGCCTCAGATAAGCCTCGTGAACAAGCGCGGTTGGTTGCAGGGTGTGGCCGCTGCGTTCTTTTGACAAATAACTCCGTGCCAGACGCCGCAACTCGTCATACACAAGAGGAAAAAGCTGTTCGGCCGCCTTTTGGTCGCCGCCGCCCCATTGCCGGAGTATCCGCGTAATGTCGTGTTCAGCCATCGCTCTATGGGTGTTGATAGATTCTACCCCTAAATACACAGTGAGCAAGAAAAATTAGCTTTCGATGTCCGCTTTTGCCTTTTCCCGGTGCGTTAACTGGGTGAAGGAAAAGAAATTCTGTTATGAAACACCGGTCGGGCATCGTTTGCAAGGTTCTATTGTTGGGTCTCGTCATTTTTGGCTGTTCGGGTTTGGCCAATGCGGCCGGCGCGGATGCGACGGTCTATGCGATCGCGGTCAGCGGGAACGACATCTACGTCGGCGGCAATTTTACCCACATCGGCACGATCAGCGCGAACCGCATCGCAAAATACAACACCGTCACGCGCTCGTGGAGTGCTCTCGGATCGGGCACGGACGCGGCGGTGAGGGCGATCGCGATCAACGGTAGCGACGTGTATGTCGGTGGCGTATTCACGACCGCGGGCGGCGGGCCGGCTACGGGTATTGCCAAGTGGAATACGTCGACTGGCACCTGGTCGCCGATGGCCGGCGGCGTATTGTTCGGCAACTTTGGCGGGTATGTTTACTCGATCGCGGTCGCCCCCGCCGGGGTCTATGTCGGCGGCGTGTTTAATACGGCGGGCACTCTAACCGCAAACAACATCGCCAGATGGAACGGCACGGACTGGGCGGCCGTGACCGACCAGAGCAACCACAACGGCGTCAGCAGCACTGTCCTCGCGCTCACGTATTACAACGGCGACCTATACGCGGGCGGAGCGTTCAGCGCGGCGGGCATTGCAACCTATATTGCCCGTTGGGACGGCACCAATTGGAACGCCCTCGGCACCGGCCCCGGCAACGGCACGACGATCACGGCGATCGCCGTCGGGCAGGGCGGCATCTACGCGGGTGGCTACATGGAGCAGGTCGGCGGCATCCCGGCGCACAGCATCGCCCGGTGGGACGGGTCGCAATGGTTCAATTTGCCTGGCCAGACCGGTGAGGGCGTGTTCGGGAACGTCGCGGCGATCGTGCCTGTCGGTGGAACGGTTTACGTAGGCGGCACGTTCACCAACGCCGCAGGCACAACCGTCTCGAACGCGGCGAAATGGAACGGCACGTGGTCGGGGATCGGCAGCGGCGCCACGGCCTATGTCCGCGCGATGGCGATCAGCGGCAGCGATCTTTACGCGGGTGGTGACTTCGTGTCCGCGGGCGGCGGATGCGTCAGCCGCATTGCAAAATGGAACGGCACGATGTGGTCGCCGATCGGCGCGTCGCCTTCGTTTGATTACGACGGCGACTGCAAAGCGGACGTCTCGGTTGTGCGGCCGGTCGGGAACATCTGGTATTTGCAGCAATCGACAGCCGGATTTGCGGCAACGCCGTTCGGCGTCGCGACGGACAAGATCATTCCTGCGGATTTCGACGGCGACGGGCGCACGGACATCTCGGTTTACCGGCCCGCGAGCGGCTACTGGTATGTGCTCGCGACGTCGACGGCCACGCTTCGCTCATACGGTTTCGGCACTTCGGAGGACCTGCCGATGCCGGCCGACTACGACGCTGACGGCAAAGCGGACTATTGCGTGTTCCGCCCGTCGAACGGCTATTGGTACCGTGTCAACAGCTTTGACGGATCATATTCCGGCGTCCAGTTCGGCTCGAGCACCGACAAGCCGGTGATAGGCGACTTTGACGGCGACGGCCGGTCGGATGTCGCGGTCTATCGCCCCGGCACGGGTACCTGGTATTACTCGAGCGACCTCGTCGATCCGGCGCATCATTTCACGGCGGTGCAGTTCGGCTCGTCCAGCGATCTCACCACACCCGCCGACTTCGACGGCGACAGCCGGACGGACATCGCCGTCTATCGCCCGTCGAGTGGCGTGTGGTACTGGCTCGCGAGTTCCGGCGGCTTCAACGCCGTGCAGTTCGGCACGTCCGAAGACCTGCCGATCGCCGCCGATTACGACGGCGACGCGAAGGCCGACATCTCCGTTTTTCGCCCCTCGAATAGCGTCTGGTACCGCATCAACAGCACCAACGGCGCGTTCGCCGCCATGCAGTTCGGCAACACCGGCGACAAACCGACCCCGGCGGCATTCCGCTACTGATCGCCTCCCAACCCTGTCGAACATCGGGCCCGGTCTTTTCCGTGCCCGATGTTTTTTGATCTCCTCCCGCCGAGCCGAAAAGCTGTGCTTTTCGGTCCGGTGCTAATTATTATCCCAGAGGCTATGCCCCCATCTTTGGCGGCATAGCCGCAATTTTCTTTTACGACGCGATCGGAAAAGCATAGCTTTTCCGCTCGGCGAAAGACGGCGAAGGCGTTTTACTGCACGTCGGAAACTTCTATGACCGTTCGGGGCGTGAAGGCGAGGCTTGGGTTCTGGGTGGCGAGGTTGGCGCCGTTTTTTAGGAATTCTTCGGCCGAGGAGGCTTCGACGGGGCGGGAGAAGAGGTAGCCCTGGCCAGTGGTGCAGCCGAGTGAACGCAGCAGCTCGAGTTGTTCGGGCGTCTCAATGCCTTCGGCGACGACCTCGATGCCGAGATTCTCGCCGAGCATGAGGATGGTCTTGACGATGGCGACGCTCTTGTCGTCGTTGCCGAGGATATTGACGAACGAGCGGTCGATCTTGAGCCGCTCGAAGGGGAACCGCTGCAGGTAGCTGAGGCTCGAAAAGCCGGTGCCGAAGTCGTCGGTCGAGAGCGCGACGCCAAGTTCGTCCAACTCGGAGAGCACCTTGAGCGAGCGCTCGCTGTGCTCCATTACGGTGCTTTCGGTGACCTCGAGTTTAAGATGCCGCGCCTCGAGACGGCTCGACCTGAGGGCGTCCTTCACCTGCGAGGTAAGCCTCGGGTGCATCAACTGTTTTGCGGACAAGTTTACGCTGACCGAGACAGGCGTTCCGAATTCACTCTGCCATGCCGCAGCCCGGCGGCACGATTCTTCCAGGATCCACTGGCCGATCGGAATGATAAGTCCCGTTTCCTCGGCAACATCGACGAATTCATTCGGGGTGACGAGGCCGTGCTCGGGGTGGCGCCATCGGATAAGGGCCTCGAACTCGTTCACGCCGCCCGTCGCGAGATCGACAATAGGCTGGTAGTGAACCTCGAACTCGTTGCGCTCGACCGCATGACGCAGGTCGGTCTCGACACGGAGCAGGTTCATATTGCGGACGTGCATCTCGGTGTCGAACACCTCATACCGCGCCTTTCCCGATTCCTTTGCGCGGTACATTGCTGCATCCGCGTCGCGGAGGAAATCCTCGGCCTCGCGTTCGACGCCGCAGCCGGAACAGATGATACCGATGCTGGCCGTGGTAAAGACCTCGTAGTTATCGAGCTTGTAGGGCTCTGAGATCTTTGCCTGCAGGCGCTCCGCGACGCCGGTGACCTCTCTGAGATCGCCGCTGCGGTTGAGGAGTATGGTAAATTCATCACCGCCGAGCCGTGCCACGACGTCGCCCGGCCGCACGCATGCTTTCAGGCGTTCGGCGATCGCGACGAGCAGCTTGTCGCCGATCACGTGGCCGAGGCTGTCGTTGATCACCTTGAACCGGTCGAGGTCGAGGAAGAGGACGGCGAACTTTGCAAACTCGTTGCCTTCCGCCCGCTCGATCGCCTGACGAAGATCATTCATGAACTGCACACGATTTGGCAGGTCGGTCAGGGTGTCGTGAAGCGCGTAATGCCGGAGCCTCTCTTCCGCGAGCATTCGCTCCGTAATGTCCCGAAAGCAGGCGACGCGCCCGACGGCCTTGTCCTCGAGCATCTGCGGCTGCGAATACCGCTCGAAAATGCGGCCATCCGTCAACTCCAGCACCTGCGAGGCGGTCGCCATCGGGTCTTTATAAACCTTGATAAGGTTCTGCAGAAGCCGGTCGGGCTCCTTCAATTGCGACGCTACGTGCTCGATGAGACGCGGGCCGTCTTTTTTATCCAGGATCTCCTTCGGAACGTCCCACATCTCGCGGAATTTTTGGTTGCAGGTCACGATCTGCTTGTCCAGGCCCATCACGACGATGCCGTCTGCGGTAGATTCGAAGGTGGACGAGAAGAGGGAGAGTGCGGTGTGAAGGGATTTTTCCGTCTGCCGGCGTTCTGTGATATCGCGGCCGATGCCCTGAACGCCGACGGGCAGGCCGTCGCTGGAGACGATGAGCCGCGTGCTTAGTTCGAGCGTGACGCGCTTGCCTTCCTTCGAGATGATCTCGAGCTCGTAGGCGGTCGGGCGCTCGCCGGCGACCTTGCGCGCGGTCATCGTTTTTGCGGAATCAAGGTACTCAGGCGCGACGACCTGGCCGAGGTTCATCTTTAATGCCTCTTCGCGTTTGTATCCGGTGATGATCTCGCCCGCGCGGTTGAGGGACGTGAAATTGCCCATCAGGTCGTGCGTGTAGATCAGGTCGTTGGCGTTCTCAAAGAGGTCGCGGTAGCGCTCCTCGGTCTTGCGGTTCGCTTCCTCGGCCAGTTTTCGCTCGGTTATATCGCGAGCGATGCCCTGGATCCCGATCGGTTCGCCATTCTTTGCAATGACACTGCTGTTGACCTCGAGCGTCGCGCGGGTGCCGTCCTTGCGAAGGCACTCGACCTCGTAGGAGGTTTGCGTGGCGCTTCCGGTCACTTTTTTCTCAAGGTTGTTTTTGACCAGCTCGAGATGCTCCGGGGCGACGATGTCGGCCATGTTCATCGCCGTCGCTTCGTCGCACGTGTAGCCGAGCACGCCCTCGACGACCTTGTTGATCGAGAGGTAGTTGCCGTCAAGGTCGTGGACGTAGATAACGTCGTTCGCATTCTCAAAAAGCTGGCGATAACGCGCCTCGCTTTCCTTGATGGCATCATTAGCCCGCTTGGACTCGGTGATGTCCTGCCACATCACCATACCGGCGAAAATTTCGCCGTTCTCGTCGCGAACGGGCATTACGTTTACTTCAAACGCGCCCTCTTCGTTCTCCATTTGGAGCACGACGTCCTCGCCGCCGAGGGCACGGTTGTAATATTCGGCCCACTCGCTGGCGATCTCAGGTGGGAAGACCTCGAACAACGTTCGGTCCTCGAATGTCTCCTGCTTCCAGTCATGCGATCCGAGCTGCTGGCCATCGGCGAGCGTGTAGCGGAATTCGTGGTCGAACAGCAGCACGGCCGTCTTTGGAATATTGCGCGCGAGCGTGCGGTAAAGCTTCTCGCGTTTGACCAACTCCTGCTCGGCGAGCTTTCGTTCGGTGACGTCAAAAATGACGCCCTGCCAACACAGCAGCTCGCCGTCGCGGCCCTTGATGAAGCAGCTCCGGTCGCGAACCCACAACACATTCCCGTTCTTGCAGACGACGCGATATTCAAAATCAACGCCGCGCCCTTCGCGCATGGCGCCACGCGTTTCGTTCAATACACGACCGCGGTCTTCTGGGTGGATGACGCGGTCCCAGATGTCGCTGTCGGTCATCCATTCGTCGAGCGGATACCCGAAATTCTCGAACGTCGGGCTGATATAGATCGGTGTATGCGGCGGCGTCGGCGTCACCGCGTAAAACATAACCGGCAAGTTTTCGATGAATTTTTGGTAAGTCCCGTCATCCGGTGAAGGCGCTGCCGTCAAGACCAGTTTTTTATCTAAAATGGTTGAGGTTTTTCTTGCCATGCGGGCGGGGCGTGACGACGCCGAAACGCAGATGGGGCCTGCTTCTTGTCTGGTGTGATCTTTCGAGTGGTGCCGAGGCCGGCGGGGAGCGTGGATATCCCCTCTGAGAATAGTAACATTTCCGCGGCCCGGCTGGCTAGAAGTTTTTGACGGCGTTTAACACGCCATTTTTTTGACAACCCGCTGATTTTGCAGGGCATCGCAAACGTATAGCGCAAGCTATAACTAACACAAGTTCAAGGAGGAGAACATGAGAAACCTAAAGAAGTATTTGTTTCTAGGGGTTGCACTGGGAGTCCTTTGCCTCGGAGCCCTTGTCACCACGTCGAACGCTCAGCGGTACCGCCGCAGCGGTTTGAGCATCAGCTTTTCGATCGGCTCGCCGTATCGCTCGTATCCGCGGTATTATGTGCCACGGCGCGTCTATCGGCCGGTTTATTACACGCCCGCGCCGGTTTACTACTCGAACTACCGTTCCTACAACCCCGGATATTACAATTCCGACTATTATGCCCCGGCATACAACTCCGGCTATTACGTGACGACGTATCGGCGCCATCGACGGCACAACAGCTGCAACTACTATAACCGGCGTTACTAACCTGGAACATGCTCTCCTCGTTTTGAAAAGGGACGGCCATTCGGGCTATCCCTTTTTAGTTTTAAAGGGGAAACAGTAAACTGTCCCCACCATGAAAAAGCATTCGATCGCGATCGTTATATTTCTCCTTTCCCTTGTCCAACTCGCCGCCGGTCAAACGATCCCGAAGGACGCCGACCCGAAACTGTGGGCAAAGGCTCTCAAGATACATCGAAGTGCGATCATCATCGACGGACACAACGACATAGTCAGCCCTATGACCGATGACGATTACGATCTGGCTACCTCTTCGGTCGGCAAGTTTCATGAGACCGACGGCACGCCGTATCATTCGGACCTTGCGAGATTTAAAGCCAGTGGGATCACCGGCGAATTCTTTTCGATATACGTCGGCGGCGACACCTGGAAGGCCGGCAAGGCGATGCCGCGTGCCGTTGATATGATCGATGCGACCTACGCACAGGCGGAGCGTCATCCAGGGCAACTCACGATGTGCACGACCGTCGCCGAGATCCGCCGCGCAAAGCGTGCCGGCAAAATGTGTGTGCTGATGGGCATCGAGGGCGGCTATGCGATAGAGAATTCACTGCGGGCATTGCGCGTTTTCTATCGTCTCGGCGTTAGATACATGACGCTCACGCACAACGTCACGCACGACTGGGCGGACGCGCATCACGATACGCCGAAGAACAACGGGCTCTCGGATTTTGGCAAAGACGTCGTCCGCGAGATGAATCGTCTTGGAATGTTCATAGACATCTCGCACGTCTCGGAAAAAGTAATGAACGACGTGCTCGACGTTTCGAGCGCGCCGATCATTGCGTCACACTCGTCGGCCCGCGCGTTAAATGACCACACGCGGAACATCAATGACGACGTCCTCAAACGCATCGCCAAGAATGGTGGCGTCGTGATGGTCAATTTTTATCCTTCCTTTCTCGACGCTCAGACCCGCAAAGAAGAGAACGACCGCGATCAACGCCTGAAGCCACAGCTTGATGCGCTCGCAGCGCAGTTCAAGGGCGATCCGAAAAGCCTTAACGTCGCCACGCGCAAACTCTATGACGCCAACCCGATCAACGTTGTTTCCTACACCCGGATCGTCGACCACATCGACCATATTCGTGATGTCGCCGGGATCGATCACGTCGGCGTCGGCTCGGATTTCGACGGCGTGCCCTTTCTGCCGTCGGGGATGAACGGCGCCGAGGATCTCGCGCTCGTCACCTACGAGATGCTCCGGCGGGGTTACAGCGAAACCGACATTCGGAAGGTGCTGGGCGAAAACCTGCTCCGTGCAATGAGGCAAATGGAACAGGTGGCCGGCAACCGCCAGATCAGTGGACAGGGAAGCCTGACGCGGATCAAATAAGTCTTTTCTACGGCTTGACGCAAAACCGCGTTCGAGCGTATAACTGACTCACACTTCAAGGGATCTAAGGGAATTTGGAAAGGGTGTGCCGCCTTGGGCACGGCTTTTCCACCACACAAAAAAGGAGGACGTTATGAAATATCTTTTTGGACTCTCGATGGTCATCACAGCATCGATAATGATCGGCTGCGGAGGCCCAGCCGCGAACAATGCTACCGGGAACACTAAACCGCCAAACGCTTCGTCGAACACCGCAGCGGCGTCCGATCCGAAGGCCGCCGAAGCCGATGTCCGAAAGCTAATGGCTGACGCCGCCGCGGCTCTCGGCAAGAACGACGCCGACGCGATGGACAAGATCTACGCCGACAACTATATGCTCGTCAACACCGACGGGTCGGTCCAGACCAGGGCCGAGCGGCTCGCCAGCCTTCGCTCGGGCGAGGCGAAATACACCTCATTCTCATACAGCGACGCTGACATCCGGGTCTCTCCCGGCGGCGATGACGCAGTTGTGATCGCGAAACTGTCGATGAAGGGCACCTTTAAAGGAAAGGCGAACGACGGCGATTTTCGCGTCACGCAGGTCTACGCCAAGACCAAGGACGGCTGGAAGCAGATCAGCGCGCAAGCAACCAAGATCGACGCGAGCGTCGCCAAGGATGACAAAAAGCTTGAGAAAGAAGACGCCGCGGACAAAATGCCGTCGGCGAGCAAGTCACCCGTTCCACCGAAGTAAATCCACCTTTCCACTTTCGATCACGAGGGGGAGCCTCTCCATCCCCGTCATCTTTTGCCCCGGGGCTTGACCCCGAACGGGGCGGCCCTTTTTACAGGAGGATATATGAAAGCAACCATCATTACCATCATGATCGTCGTCGCTACTGCGATCTCCGCCGCCGCTCAGTGCAGCGATGCCGACAGGAAGGCGCTCGAGGCCTTTGACCACGCGTGGGGAGCGGCGACCGTCTCGGGCGACCGAGCCGCGCTCATGAACATTTACGCCGACGATTTTATGGGCCTGCCGGGCATGGCGAACAAAACTACGTCGATCGACAACGCCGTCAAAGCTGCGGAAGCCGCCAAGAAAGACCCGAACCCCGACAAGGTGACCTATGATCATTACCTTATTACCTGCACTCCAAACTCGGCGCTGATCACCCACCGCAACACGATCTGGACAGCGGACGGTGATGGCGGGAAGCCGGGGACTTTTTACACCCGCAGCGTCCACACGCTCGAGAAACGCGGCGGCAAGTGGGTCGTCGTCAGCAACGGCGGCAACGGCCTCGACGAACACGACACGCTCTGGTATCTCGAGCAGGATTGGAACGACGCGGCGCTTCACAAGGACAAGGACTGGTTCGAGAAGAATTTCGCGTCCGATTATACCAGCATCGGCGGCGACACCGGCAAGCTGAACAACAAGGCCGAGGACATTGCCGAATCGGTCGATCCCAAGCTTACGATGGAAGCCGTCGATACAACCGACATGCACATTCGCATCGACGGCGACCGTGCTATCGTGACCGGCGTCTACCACACAAAAGGCACATACGACCGCAAGCCCTTTGACCGCACGGTCCGTTACACCGACACATGGATAAGGCGCGACGGCCGCTGGGTCGCCTGGGCCTCGCAGGGAACGCCGATGAAGTAAATTCAAGGCGATTCGTAAAAGGAGAAGGCGGCGCAACAGCCGCCTTTTCATATAATGTGAATCCATGGCCGAGATAAGCCGATTTTTTGGCATAATAATCCGTATGTACTGGGAAGCAAATGCCCCGCATCATGCGCCGCATTTTCATGCGTACTATCAGAACGAAGTGGCCGTTTTCACCGTCGAGCCGGTGGAAATGATCGCGGGTTCGCTTCCAAGACGGCAGCAGCGGCTGGTCGAAGCGTGGGCGGAGCTGCACCAAACGGAGTTGGCGACGGATTGGGCGCGTTTGCACGGCGGTCAGCGACCGAATCCGATCGAACCGTTGAGGTAAAGGGGCACCATGAAACATGACATTTTTCGCGTCGAGTCTTTTGAGATCATCGGACCATATCGGTTGCGGGTCAGCTTCGACGACGGATCGACGAATGAGATCGATTTTCGTCCCGTGCTAGCCGGGGAACTTTACGGTCTGCTGCAAGACCTCGCCTTATTTGAACAAGTTCGGATCGATCCGGAAGTCCACACTCTGGTTTGGCCCAACGGAGCTGATTTTGACCCCGCGACACTTCACGATTGGGCGCAAAACATCGAAGCGATGCGGCAAGAGGCCGCGAAGTGGGAACTTGTTAATGCCTGATCACGTTGCGTGGAGGCGACATAACTTTGGAATCGAAAAAAGGCGGCTGAGGCCGCCTTTTTTCCTTACATTCCAGCACCGTGGCATTTTTTGAATTTACGGCCTGAGCCGCAGTAGCAGGGTTCGTTGGGTTTGGTTTTGGGTTGGTCGCGGACGAAGGGGGTGTGTCTCGCGGCCTCGGCACCGGCGGCTTCGGCTGTTGCCATTGCTCCGGTGAAGGCCATGCCGGCGGCCTGTTTTCTGGCACGCTGCATCTCGAGGCGTTCGAGGCGCTCGCGTTCGGCGCGTTCGTCCTCGGTGACGACCTGCAGGTGGAACAGCGCCTTTGTCGTGTTGGTGTCGATGCGGTCGAGCATGTCCTGGAACATATCGAACGACTGCTTTTTGTACTCGACGAGCGGGTCCTTTTGCCCGTAGCCGACAAGGCCGATGCCCTGTTTGACCTGATCGATCGAGAGAAGGTGGTCCTTCCACTGTGAGTCGATAATGTTGAGCATGATGTAGCGCTCGTAGGCACGTAAGGACTCGGCACCCGCGAGTTTCTCTTTTTCTTCGTAGTTCGCGATCGCCTTTTTCCAGATGGCTTCCTCGATCTGCATCGGGTTCATCGTCTTGAAGTCGACGCCCGCGTCCTTTGCCGGGTCGAGCGCGTAGATGCTCTCGATCTCGGCGGCGTAGGTGTCGATCTCCCATTTGTCGGGCGTGACCTCGAGCGGCATAAAGCTCGCGGTCAGGTCGTGGAGCAGGTCCTTTGCGACGCCGTTGTCGCCGAGCAGATATTCGCGATGCTCGGGCTCGAACATCAACTGTCGCCTTAATCCATAAATGGTCTCGCGCTGGCGGTTCATCACGTCGTCGTATTTCAGGACGTGCTTGCGTGTCTCGAAGTTGCGCGCCTCGACGGCCTTTTGGGCACGTTCGATCTGGCGGCTGACGGTCTTTGACTCAATGGCGACGCCCTTTTCCATGCCGAGCCATTCCATCATCGAGCGGACCTTGTCGCCCGCGAAGATACGCATCAAGTCGTCTTCGAGCGAGAGGACGAAGCGTGAGCTTCCGGGATCGCCCTGGCGTCCGGCACGTCCGCGAAGCTGATTATCGATACGCCGCGACTCGTGACGCTCGGTACCGAGAATGTGCAGGCCGCCGGCTGCGACGACCTCTTTCGCTTCCTCGGCGACGACAGCTTTTGCTTTCTTTAGCTCAGTCTCAAACTGTGCTTCCGTCGCTTCGTCAGGATTTATTTCCTGACGTTTCAGATACTCGCGAGCAAGAAATTCCGGATTGCCACCGAGCAGAATGTCGGTTCCGCGGCCGGCCATGTTCGTCGCGATCGTGACGGCGCCTTTGCGTCCGGCCTGGGCGACGATCTCGGCCTCGCGCTCGTGGTACTTGGCGTTGAGAACGTTGTGCGGCACGCCGATCTTTTTTAGCTTGTCGGCGATCAGCTCGGAATTTTCAACCGACACGGTGCCGACGAGCACGGGCTGGCCTTTCTCGTGCAGGCCCTTGATCTCATCGACGACGGCGTCCCATTTTTCGGGCAGCGTGCGATAGATCATGTCCGAATTGTCCTCGCGGATCATCGGCATGTTGGTCGGTATCTGCACGACGTCGAGGCCATAGACCGTGTTAAATTCCTCAGCCTCGGTCTCGGCCGTGCCGGTCATGCCGCCGAGCTTCTCATACATGCGGAAGTAATTTTGAAGCGTGATCGTCGCGAGAGTTTGGTTCTCGCGCTCGATCGTGACGCCTTCCTTCGCCTCAACAGCCTGGTGCAGGCCGTCCGACCATCTTCTGCCATGCATCAGACGGCCGGTGAAATCGTCAACGATGATCACCTCGCCGTCCTGCACGACGTAATGGTGGTCGAGCTTGTAAAGTGTGTGCGCCTTGAGCGCCGACTCGACGCAGTGGAGCATGTCCATGTTCGCCGGGTCGTAAAGGTTTGAGACGCCGAGGAGTTTCTCAGCTTTCGAAACACCTTGCTCGGTTAATACGGAAGAGTGATTTTTCTCATCGAGCAGGTAATCGCCCGTCGTGACCTTTGTCTCCTCGTCCTTGTGGCCGCGTTCGAGCTGCGGGATGATCTGATTCGCGATGGCGTACTTGTCCGTCGCCTCGTCCGACGCGCCTGAAATGATGAGCGGCGTGCGCGCTTCGTCGATCAAAATCGAGTCGACCTCGTCGATGATCGCGAAGTAATGGTCCGGCTGAACCAGCGACTCAACATCGAACTTCATATTGTCACGCAGGTAGTCGAAGCCGAACTCATTGTTCGTGCCGTACGTGATGTCGCACGCGTACGCGTCTTTTCGCTCGACGTCGTCCATGTCGTTTTGGATAACGCCGACGGTGAGGCCGAGGAATTTGTGAATGCGGCCCATCCACTCGGCGTCGCGCGATGCGAGGTAATCGTTCACCGTCACTACATGAACGCCGCGGCCCGTCAGGCCATTCAGGTACGACGGCAAAGTCGCGACGAGCGTCTTACCTTCGCCCGTCCGCATCTCGGCGATGCGTCCCTGGTGCAAAGCGACGCCGCCGATCAGCTGCACGTCGAAGTGACGCATTCCGGTGACGCGCTTTGACGCCTCGCGGACCGTTGCAAACGCCTCGGGCAAAAGCTCGCCTAGTATCTCCTGCTCCGCCTTTCTTCGATCTTCCTTGTCCTCGATCCCTTCAAGATGTTTGGCGATGATCTCTTTGAACTTGGGCGTCTGCGCCTTCAATTCATCATCAGACAGCGCCTGCATCTTGGGCTCTATGGCGTTGATCTCGGCGACGGTCGATCTGACGTTCTTCAAAAACACGTCGCTCGACGAGCCGAATATTTTCTTGACTAATTTATCTGCAAAACTGTTCGTTGGCATGATTTCCTCTTATCGTCGGATCGCAGGCTGCCAGCCTGCGAGTGATATCGTCGGTGTTTACACGCAGGCTGGCAGCCTGCGTTCCGACGGCGATGGCGAGGTATTGGTCTGGCTCGCCGCTACTTTGCGTCAGAAGCAAGCAGCAGTTATATCGAGGCTCTGGCGAGATGCTGTGGTGAGAGGATCGTATTCAGCCGTGGCGTCAAAGACAGCGCGGCGGCGGCGATCACTGGCCGACCGGCGACTAATGACCGATCGGGCTCAGATGTATTTGAAGGTATGTCACAAAGGCCGGCATGAGAGAACTCAGCCAGGAAGGCCGAAACCGACCGCCTGATCTTCGTCGCGACCGAACGCTCGTCGCGACGGTCCTTTCCCGGCTCCTTATCGAGATTTTCGACCTGGCCGACCTCTTCGCTAATGTCGAAGCTGCGCGTCGTCGCCGCCTGTGCCAAGACCTGCGGCGTGGCGCCGACGAGGACGAGGCCGAGGTAGACACCGAGCGTCGTGAGGAAAAGTATCGAGTTTTGGCTCTTGCGGTTGGTCAAGTTATTTCTGCGACGTGTTCTGTGTCGGCTGAACGACGGCGCCGGAGCCGTTGGCCGGTTTTGGTTCGGCTTTTCGCTCGGCGAGTTTTCTCTGGATCATTTCCTGCACGTTCGCCTTTGGCACGGTGAACTGCATCAGGACCTTCTTGCCCTGCGCCATGACGGCTGCGTTCGAGAGCAGCAACAGATCGTCCTTATCGTTTTGCGAGGCGTCGGGCGCCATCATCTTCGCCGCTTTTTTCTGATTTATATAGTTACCCAAGAGAGTTTGAACGGTCTTCGGCCTCAGCTCATTGTCAAACTGCGACTCGAGCTGCGCCGTGACGTTGGCATCGTCCTGCACGATCCTAAACGTCAGGTTCTTGACATCGAACATGGTCAGATATTGCAGGAAACCACTCTCGTTCATCCGTTCGATGGCGTCCTTGACGGCCGCGATCATCCTTGGGTCGCCTTTTGGCGTGCCGTAGACAAAAGATTTCGGATCGAACTTTCCGTCCTTGGTCAATTTGCCGAACGCAGTGATCTCGAAGGGCGTGTTCAGGTCGACGGGATCCTTTTGCTGGAGGTACTCGTCAGCCCAATCGGTCCAGGGTTTTTTATTGAGGACGACATCCGTGACCGGCGCCGTTGGTTCGACGCTCGGCGACGGGCTCGGTTTGACCTCGCCCGTTTGGCCGCCCGTCGGATCGCCGGTGTCGGTAATGGGCCTTCCGCTGCGTCGCGGCTTTCTCACGGTGACGGTGCCCGAGCCGCCTGCTCCGGGAAGCGGGCCCTCGAGGACATTTGGATTCTGCTTCGGATACTTCGGCTTCGTGTTGAAAAGGTTGTCACCGGTGGACGGCGACGGTGAGAAAGGGACCATGGGGCCGGTAAAGCCCGGGAAACCTTCGACGCCGGTTGGCGGCAATGCGGCTATCATCTGGCCCGTCTCGGGGTCGATCGTGTATTTTTCGGGGTTCGAGATCGCAAAATACCCGGCCGGATATTCAAGCGGCGGTGTCTGGCCGCTTACATCGATGTAGGTGATGTCGACATCGCCGAGGTCGGTCTTGTCATAAGCCGCATCGACGTACTCGCGGTCGGTGCCAAAGAGCATTGAGCCCACATACACGGTGTCCAGGACCTCGCACATGCGGCCGACGACCGGGCTGTCGCAGCCCTTCATCGTCAGGAGCGAGCCCTGCACTATGATCGCGAACAGGATCAGATTGACGATCGCCGAAACGCCGAGGATCTTGTAGATCCGCGGGCCGAGCTTCCAGCCCTTGATCTCGTAGTCGTAGAACGGGTCGCCTTCCTTCAGAGGCTCGGCGGCCGGCGCGTAGTCGTATGAATATGATGTCGGCGATGACTGCTCAAACATAAAAGAGTATAAAAAGCGTCCCTAAATCAACGAACATTAGACGCCCGCCCCGCCATATTCGTTGCGAGGCAAAACTGCATTCTATCACAGGGGCGAAAGCACTTGGGCATGCACTTTGCGGCCTTCGCGCGCCTTGCGTGCTTCGCGGGTAAAGATTTCGGAGTTCACGGAAAGACGCAAAGACCGCAAAGAACCGCAAAGATGGATTTTCAAGGTTCGTGCCTTTAACATTGTTCTATGCGCCGACGCCAGGACCGCAACCGACGCCGCGACACGCGTTCACGCCCGAAAGGTGAACGTTACGATAAACGCCGCCTTGCACCGGAAAGTTCCCGCGAGCCGGCGGTTAAACCGCTGACGCCGCGGCAGTTGAGGGGTGTCGAGAGGCTGCTTTCGGGCATCGGCGTGCCTGAGCCGCGCCCGTTCAAGCCGGACCCGTTCCAACTCGAAGCTCTAGAGGCGATCGAACATGAGGATGTTCTCGTCACCGCTCCGACCGGCAGCGGCAAGACGTGGATCGCACGCGAGGAGATCCGACGACTATTGAAAGCGGGGAAACAGGCGTGGTATACCACCCCGTTGAAGGCTTTGACGAACTCGAAGTATGCCGAGTTCACGCTCGAATTCGGCGTCGAGAACGTCGGCATCCTGACCGGCGACCGCAAGGAAAATACTAACGCCCCGATCATTGTGGGCACGACGGAGATCTATCGCAACCAGCTCTTTGACGCGATGCGCGAGGGGTTTGATGTGCGGACCGATTTCGTCATCCTCGACGAGGCCCACTATCTTGCCGACGAGGAACGCGGCCATGTCTGGGAAGAGGCGATCATCCTCTCGCCGCCGCGCATTCGATTGTTGCTGCTGTCTGCAACCGTCGGTCGGGCCGATGAATTTGCAGCATGGATCGGCGAGGTCCGAGGAACGAAAGTGCGTGTGATCAAAGCCGGCCCACGTCCGGTCGAGTTGCGCGCCGCCTATCTGTCCAGAGATCTCCAGTTATTTCCGCTGCTTGGGGAGGACGGGAAATACAATCGTGACATCGACGATGTGTCGAGGACTAAGGATCAAGGCTATCGGCGGCGCGGTCAGAACCGGGAGCGGTAGGGACCGGACTCTTATGGCCGCGGCGCAGGAATCCGGTTCTGACTACTTTATTCCTGCGACCAAGGCGTCGATGTCGCTTTGCGGAATTGTGATATCAAGGCTCACATCCGTTCCGCGGAGCGTGACGCGAGCATTGTTCAACAGCCGACCATAGAGCGCCTGGTTTGGTTTTTTTGAACCGCCGAGAAGGGCTCCGCCCATCTGTTTTAGGACATCGAGCGTATCCTTTAACTGCGCGGCATCATGAGGCAGCCGCGTGCGGGCCATCGCCTGGAGTGTCGTTCCGGTCGGCGCAACATCCAGTGAGCCGGAGACGAACTGAACCGTGTCGAGGCTCTTGCCTAGCATATCGACATCGAGCGGCAGCATGCTGCCCATCCTTCCGGCCGTTTTGAAAGCAAAATTGGCGACCGCGGTTTCCTTTGCGGCCAGCAAACTACTGAGGTCGGCGCCCACGTGCGTGTGTCCCTCGAGCGTTTCGCGGACGCGCGCCGGCGAGCCGAAGACAAGCGTGTTGCGGTCCAGCGTGCTCACTGCGATCTCGCGCGAAAGGCCGCGCAGAGCCTTGTCGATCGCCGCCGAGATCTTCGAGGTCGGCGCGGCGCCGCTGGTGTTCTGCATCGTCGCGCCGGCGGTGAAAACGTACACAGTCCTGCCGCCGATCTTTTCCTCGCGATAGGTGCCCTTGGACGACGCCATCTTCTTGATCGCGTTCAATGCTCCTTCTGCAACATCACCGCTTGCGATCGCGACCGGGTCGAAATCCGTTTCGGTCGCCGAGACCTGCTTCGACGCGACGCCGACGACGACCTCGTCGAACTTTCGCAGGTCGACGCCGGTGCGGTTTGCCATCTCGTTGATCTTCGTCGTGACCTCACCGAGAGCCGGCTGATTTGAGGCAAGAATGATCGGCAAGGAGGTGCCGAGGAACTGTTTTGTGTCAAAAATGGCTACTCCGTCCGACGCCGGCAGCATGGCCACAAGCCGCATCGATGCCCGTCTCTTGGCTCGCGATCTTTTTGTATCTCCGGCGGCAAACGCCGCGACATTCAACAACAACGCCGTGATCGCGGCCAGTGCAAAATACTTCTTTTTCATGCAGTTACCTCAAGCGTCGAATTTCGCTTTTCTAACGATAACAGATGGTCGAATGTTCGGGAATAGTTTGCTGAGAATTAGCCACGAATGCACGAATAAGAGGCCATAGAATTATTCGTGCATTCGTGGCTATCAGTTCTTTATGACTTCGAACTCGAACCACAACTCCTTTCCGCGGATGATATAGCTCAGATACTGCTCCCAGAATTTGCGTAAGAAACGAAACCCGGCGGCGTGTTGATCCAGATTTACGAGCAGCTCGATGCCGAGATACTTCCAGAGCGACAGCAGCGAAACATACGTGTAAACAGGCTTTAGCTCGATGTCCGTATAGAAATCGAACACTTGCCGGCCGGGCATGAAAGTGTTGAAGGTGTAGGAGTTGATATGGTTGCGGTGCGTCGGGTCGTTTGGCCAGTCAGGATTCGTGTAGTGCGGCGTGATGAACTTGATACGACCGCCGTTTCTCGTGACGCGGTGCAGCTCGCCGATGAATGCCATCACGTCAGGCACGTGTTCGACAACGTGATTCGCAACCACCGTATCGAATTCATTGTCGTCGAACGGATACGGCAGGTCGCCGAGATCATGGATAACATCCGCCATCGTGCGCGGATTCGAATCGAGGCCGATCGCGCCCTCGGTCTTGTTCGCACCACAGCCGACGTCGAGGATCTTCATCGAGAGTATTATTGCAGAAGCCCGCGCGTAAGCAAGGCGCAACACTCACGGTTGGATGAAACGCCCTTGCTCACGCGCGGGCTTCCGCAACGCCCGTTCACTCAAATAAAAATGCCACAACACCCGAGCCGCAACAGATCGATACGGCTTCCAACGTTCCGCGATGACAAGAAACTCGTCCGACGACGGCCGCGCCTCGCCGCTCAATCTATGCCACGCCGAATGGAGTGCGATGTCGCCCTTTGGCATGACATCGGGCCGCAGAAGCACCATCAAAAGATAAATATCGCTCGTCCACTCGCCCACGCCTTTCAGTTTTGTCAGCTCGGCCTTGACCTCGGCGTCGGGCAAACGATTAAGGCCCTCGAGATCGATCCGCCGTTCAAGGAGTGCTTCCGATAGATGCCTCGCATACACAGTTTTTTGCCTGCTGAAGCCAACCCGCTTCATCTCGGCATCGCTCAATGTCAAAACATTCTCCGGCGTGACCTCACCGAGCCGAGCCGCGAGCTTGTCATAACACGCTTTTGCCGAAGCGAGCGAGACCTGTTGCTCAAGTATGATCTGCAGCAACGTCGCAAAGCCGGGCTCGCGATCCCACAGCGGCGGCGTACCATACTGTTTATGAACGATCGCGAGATGCGGGTCGGTCTTTGCGAGTGCAAGACTGTATCTCTTAAGGCTAATTGTTGTTAAGGATCTAAGTCTGCCCAAAGCTTTTTTCTGCGGCTCCGCCGCTCTATTTGCGGAAAAGCTCTGCTTTTCCGTGACGAGCCCTAAAGTTTTTCGCGGCTTTGCCGCCCGTGGCATAGCCACTGAGTTTTGAAGATGACCGTGTCGGAAACGCCCAGCTTTTCCGCAAATAGAAGGGCAAAGCCCACTACCAGAGCGACGGAACGGCCGACTCATCAAACTCGATCTTCTCGCCGTTCGGCAATATGTGAACTATCCGCTCGATGCCTTTTGCACGGAGCATCGGCGACAGCATGCCGACGCGGTGGCAATTTGCACGCGGCTGCTTGTGGTCGGTCAGCGGTTTTGATTCCGAGCACATTATCGCTGTCGGCAGCTCCGACGCGATCTCGACGATGCGGTCGATGCCGCGGGAGAGGTCCTCCGGTTTCGGCCGCGTCTTGCCACCCGTCTCGGGCAAATGCTCGTAACCGATGGCGTGCTCGCTCAGCAGGCTCTGTAAAACCAACCCATTGAACTGCGGCCATCTCGAGCGTGCAAACGCTCGCACATCGCACACGAACCTAACGCCGTGCTGATTCAACAACGCAAGAAAGTCATCGAACGAATGCCTGCCATGGCCGATGGTGTGGATCGTCGTCATTTACCGGCCTGCGCGATCTCGTCGACCACTTTTGGATTTTCGAGAGCCGACAGGTCACCTGCGTCTTCGCCAAGATAAGCTGCGCGGATGACACGGCGCATTACTTTGGCGTTGCGCGTCTTTGGCAGGGCCGAGACGAAGTGGATCTTAGACGGGGCGAGTGGTTTGCCCATTTCGCGGGCGACGAGCGAGCGAAGGGCGCTCGCGAGGGATGAGGGATGAGGGATGAGGGATGAGTCAGAGTCTCCTTTGTCATCCCTCATCCCTCCTCCCTCATCCCTTAGCACCGCGAAGGCCACCATCGCCGTGCCCTTCGCTTCGTCGGGGACGCCGATGACGGCGGCTTCGGTGACTTGGGGGTGCGAGACGAGGATGCTTTCGACCTCGGCGGGGCCGACGCGTTTGCCGGCGACCTTTAGCGTGTCGTCCGAGCGGCCGAGGATGAACCAATGCCCGTCCTTGTCACGCATTGCCCAGTCGCCGTGGACCCAGATGTTCTTGAATCGCGACCAGTAGGTCTCCAGATAGCGTTCCTTCTCCTGCCAAAACCCGCGTGCCATGCCGATCCATGGCTGCTTAATAACAAGCTCGCCGACCTGGCCGGGTTTCACGGAATTGCCTTCTTCGTTAAGAATATCAACGTCCATTCCCGGACACGGGGCAGGGAACGAGCACGGCTTGATCGGCAGCACCGGATTGCCCATCAAAATGCCGCCCGCGATCTCGGTGCCGCCGCTGTAGTTGATGATAGGGAGCTTCGAGTTACCAACCTTTTCAAAAAGCCACCACCACGGCGCGGGGTTCCACGGCTCGCCTGTCGAGGCGAACGCACGTAACGAACTAAGATCGTGTTTTTTCGGCAGATCGTCGCCGCAATTCGACAACGCTCGCACCAACGTCGGCGAGATACCGAGCACCTCGACCTTATGCTTCGCGCAGAATTCCCACATTCGGTCCGGCTTTGGATAATCCGGCGCGCCGTCGTAGATGCAGATCGTCGCGCCGTTGATCAGCGCGCCATAGATCAGCCACGGCCCCATCATCCAGCCGATGTCCGTGTACCAGCAGATCCGCGTTCCCGGACCGACGTCCGTCCCAAACGCCATATCCTGCGCCGCCTTGATCGGAAAACTCGCATGCGTGTGCGCAATGCCCTTCGGCTTGCCGGTCGTGCCGGAGGTGTAGAGGATGATGAGCGGATCTTCGGCGCAGGTTTTTTCGAGAGTTGTGTGGCCGTTATCGCCGAGTTGGCCTTCTTTCAACAACTGATCAAAGGTGCACCAAGTGTAGTTGATTCGCCCGAGGGGTTCCTGATCTTCTCTGGTTGCCGTATCGACCAAGAATATACGTTCGATCTTCGAATCCTGTAAAGCCTCGAATGAGGGTTTGAATGAATCGATGAATTTGCCGCGACGCGGAAAGCCGTCGCACATGAACAAACCGAACGCTTCGACTGCGTTGAGACGACTTCGAATTGCTTCGGCCCCGTATCCTGAGAAGACGGGCACAGCAATCGCACCAATGCGATTAATAGCTAGCAGGGCGACAACAGTCTCAATCATCATCGGCAGATGTATACCGACCGCGTAACCCTTCTCGATTTCGTTGCTAAGCAGGCCGGCAGAACATGCCTCGACTTGATTTAGTAGTTCAGCGTAAGAGAGGGTGCGCGAGTTTCCCCCTTCACCTTCCCAAATGACCGCGGGCTGGTCCTTCATCTCGTCCGTTTGCCAGCGATCGAGGCACATTTCGGTGATGTTGAGGGCGGCTCCGGCTAGCCATGTTGGCATTTCGATGCCGTTCGATGCGTCGAGCAGCTTTTCGTATGGCGGGTCGAAGCGGATGTCGAGGAATTTTAGGACCTCTTCGGTGAATCGCTCGACATCGCGGATTGAGAATTGGTACAGCTCGTCCCATGTCGAGACGCCAACCTGCCGCATAAACTGCATCAGGCGCGAGCGCTCGATGACGTCGGGCGTGGGCGTCCAGGCGATGGGCTGGTTTTCGAGGAGGTTGGTGTCGTTCATTGCGAAAGAAGATTTTAACGCAAAGACGCGAAGGCGCTAAGAACGCAAAGAAAAACCGCCAAAATAACTTGGCGTCTTTGCCTCTTTGCGACTTTACGTTAAAAATCTTAATGAATGGAAGAAAGTAGTCTGGAGCTTCCAAAAGGTCTTTTCGCTGGCAGGACTGCGATCGTCACCGGAGCATCGCGCGGTGTCGGGCGTGCGACTGCGTTGCGATTGGCTGAGGCGGGCGCGAATGTCGTTGTCAACTATCTCAGCAACAAGGCCGAGGCCGAGGAAACCGTAGCGGATTGTAAAGCAAAAGGCGTTGACGCGGTTGCGGTCGGAGCGGACGTTTCGGAATTCTCCGGCGCGCAAGCCGTGGCGAAGGCTACTCTCGATCGTTTTGGCCGCATCGACCTTTTGGTTTGCAATGCCGGCGTTTGGGACGGCGCGCCGATCGAGGAGATGTCCGAGGAGCTTTGGAACAAGGTGATCAATACCAATCTCAAATCCGCCTGGGCGATGACAAAAGTTTGTGTGCCCGCCATGAAAAAGCAGCCGTCCGCCGCGATCGTGATGGTGTCGTCGACCTCGGGCCAGCGTGGCGAGGCGAATTATTCGAATTACTCGGCTTCGAAAGGCGGGATGATCTCGTTCACGAAGGCGCTCGCAACAGAACTCGCGCCAAAGATTCGCGTCAACTCGGTCGCGCCGGGTTGGATCGAGACGGCAATGGTGCGGCCGGCCTTCGAAGACAAGGAATACGAGCAAAGCGTCGTCGATGCCATTCCGCTGAAGCGCATTGCGACCACCGACGACGTCGCGCTTTCGATCTGCTTTCTGCTGTCCGACTGGTCGCGGCATATCACCGGCGAGATCCTCAATATCAACGGCGGTGCGGTGCTCTGCGGTTAAGAAGTTAGCCACGAATTAACACGAATTAACACGAATGAGGGCGCTCTGATTCGTGCAATTCGTGTTATTCGTGGCAAAATCCTCTTCGGTGAGCAAACAGCCGATAGTGTTGAAGTTCGGCGGGACGTCGGTGGGCGACGTCGCCGCATTCGAGCGCGTTGTCGGCATCGTCGCGTCACAGCTGGAAAGAAGGCCGGTCGTCGTGGTGTCGGCGATGACAAAAGTCACCGACGCGCTTTTAGCCGCATTCGATACGGCGAAGAAAGGCGATTTTGCGACTGCGTTCTCGTCGCTCGAGCCGCATTTTGAGCGGCACATCGAAGTTTCACAGCGTTTCATTTCCGATGACAGGCCGAACGCGTTCAACGGCGAATTGGAATTCGCTCGCGGCGAGCTTTCGGACCTGCTGATGCGCGTTACGCGCCGTTCGCTGCCGCTGCAGATGTTAAAGGATGCGATCGTCGCATACGGGGAACAGCTTTCATCCCGATTGTTAGCGGAGGTCTTGACTGCGCGCGGCGTTGCAGCTCATCAAGTCGACTCGCGACGTGTGATCGTGACTGACGACGAATTTGGCGCGGCGCAGCCGATAATTGATGAGACGAATGAATTGGTTCGGCTGGAGCTTGACCCCTTGATCGACGGCGGCGAAGTGCCGATAATGGGCGGCTTCATCGCGGCCAACCGAGCCGGCGAGACAACGACGCTCGGCCGCGGCGGTTCGGACTACACCGCTGCCTTGGTCGCATCTGCCTTGAAGGCGGGCGAGCTGCAGATCTGGACCGACGTGACCGGCGTGATGACATGCGACCCGCGGATCTGCGGCGAGGCCCGCACAATTCCCGTTTTGTCTTACGAAGAGGCGGCCGAGCTTGCGTATTTCGGCGCGAAGGTCCTGCACCCGAAAACCATAAAGCCCGCCGTCGATAGCGATATTCCCGTTAGGGTTTGCAACACCTTTGAGCCGTCCGCTGTTGGCACGATGGTCGTGCGCGATTCGCCCGAATCGCCGAACAAGATCAAATCGATCGCCCACAAGAAGAACATCACGATCCTGCGCATCTCTTCGGCACGAATGCTCGGAAGCTACGGCTTTATGAGCGCTGTGTTTCAGGTGTTTGAGAGGTTTCGCACGGTTATCGACGTTATATCCACGTCGGAAGTCTCGATCGCGCTAACGCTCGACAACACTGCCGAGATCGAAAAGATCGTGACCGAGCTGCGACGCCTCGGCGATGTCGAGGTCGACCCAGGCTACGCCGTCGTTTGCGTCGTGGGCGAAGGCCTTCGGGCCTCGACCGGTCTTGCGTCGAGCGTTTTTTCGACGATCGACGACGTAAATGTTTCTCTCATTTCACACGGCGCTTCGAGTGTTAATCTGACGTTCGTCGTTAAAGAAGAATACGTCGCCGATGTCATTAAGCGGCTTCACAAGGAATTCTTTTGATCGCAAGGGATGTTTCTCAAAATGAAGTAGTAATTACGAATTACTAATTAGTAATTGGTCAGAAAGATGAAACTTTTCGAACTCACAACGTCGCTGATGTCGATCCCGTCCACTTCCGGCGAAGAAGAGGCGGTAGGCTTTTGGTTGCGCGATCATTTGCAGTCGCTCGGTTGGAAGGTGGAGCTTCAGCCGGTCGACGAAGGGCGGACGGGGGCGTCCGCGTCCCGCCAAAACAACGTCATCGCTTGGCTCAACGACACGCCGCGGGTCTGGTTCTCGACGCACATGGACACAGTGCCGCCATTCATCGAGCCGAGCGAGGACGAGGAAAAGATCTACGGGCGAGGCTCGTGCGATGCCAAGGGCATCATAGCCGCTCAGATAACTGCGGCTGAGGAGTTGAGGAGTGAAGGAGTAGAGGACATCGGGCTGCTTTACACGGTCGAGGAAGAGCGTTCATCGACCGGCGCGAGGGCAGCAAACGATCATCCGCTTTCGGCAAAATGCGAATACCTCATCAACGGCGAACCGACCGACAACGATCTTGGCATCGGCTCGAAAGGCACGTTTCGTTTGAAGATCAAGACGACCGGCAAGGCGGCGCACTCGGCTTATCCCGAGCAGGGCGATTCGGCGATCGAAAAGCTGCTCGACATCCTCGAGGACGTTCGTCATACAAAATTTCCTCACGACGATTTCTTTGGGGAAACAACGGTCAATATCGGCACTATCGAAGGCGGTGCCGCACTCAACGTCATTCCGCCGACAGCCGAAGCCGGCCTCGCGATACGTTTGACGACGCCGCGTGCTCCGATCGAAGAGGCCCTGCGAAGTGTCGTTCGTGCTCGCGGCCAGATCGAAGTTTTGTCGTGCAGCGAGCCAGTTCGAATGCTCGCCGTCGATAGCTTTGCGCAAAAAGTCGTGCGTTTCACGACCGACATTCCATATCTCACAAACTGGGGACAGCCATTGCTCCTCGGCCCGGGATCGATCCTCGTCGCGCATACCAAGGACGAGTTTGTGTTGAAGAAAGACCTCGAACACGCGGTGCGGCTGTACGTCGACCTTGCGAAGAGGTTGTTAGCCACGAATGTACACGAATAACACGAATGAAAGCCGACGATCGAAAACTCCATTCGTGACATTCGTGTCGATTCGTGGCAAAAAGACATTATGAAGATCGCACTTATAGGCCACGGCGCGATGGGCAAGCTCATCGAGCGGCTCGCTGTTGAACAAGGGCATGAGATAGCAGTTGTCATCGATGACGCGGATGCCGACGTTTCGGCGGGCAAACTCGCGGAAAAGCTGCGCGGGGCCGATGCGGCGATCGATTTCACGACAGCGTCGGCCGTCCGGCGCAATGTTGAGGCGTGCGTAGCCGCAGGCGTTCCGCTGGTCGAAGGCACAACGGGCTGGAATGACCAACGGGACGAGATCGAGGGAATGGTGCGCGAAGGGATGGGCTCGATGGTATTTGGCGCGAATTTCTCGATCGGCGTCAACCTGTTCTATCGAATCGTCGATCGTGCGGCGGAGCTTTTTGCGAAATTCCCCGAATACGAAACCTACATCGAAGAGCAGCACCATTCACGCAAAAAGGATGCACCGAGCGGAACAGCGTTGAAGATAAGAGAGATCGTCGAGACCGCACTACGGGCGGACGAGGGCGTCCGCGTTCCGGTCACGTCGACACGCGCCGGCAACATTCCGGGAACGCATCGCGTTGGTTTCGATGGGCCGGCAGATCATATCCAGTTGACTCACACGGCCCGCTCACGCGAGGGCTTTGCACTCGGAGCCCTGATGGCATCCGAGTGGATCATCGGCAAAACGGGCTTCTATGAATTCACTGATGTGATGGATGAGATCGTCGGCCAATGACACCGCGCGTCAAAATCTGCTGTATTCAAAATGAACAAGGGGCGGCTGATGCGATCGCGTTCGGTGCGTCTGCTATCGGGCTCGTCGGTAAAATGCCAAGCGGGCCCGGGCCTATCTCGGATGACGATATCTGGCGAATTGCACGAACCGTTCCACCGCCGATCGGCACATTTCTGCTTACCTGCGAGCAAACTTCGCACGGTATCCTCGAACATCATTTTCGAACGCTCACGAATACCGTCCAGATGGTCGACGAACTGCCCGAGCGCGACTACGCCAACATCCGCGCGGTCGCGCCGAATACCAAGCTCGTCCAGGTCATTCACGTCACCGGCGAAGAGTCGGTCGACGAAGCGTGCCAACTAGCCGAGCCCGTCGACGCGATCCTGCTCGATAGCGGCAACCCGAAGTTGGCGGTAAGGGAACTCGGCGGCCCGGGACGAAGGCATTCTGATTTAGAGATGGGATAGGCGAAATGCGAGGCGACCCGCACAGGCGTCGGCGTCGGCGCGGTATTGACCACGTTGGAGGTGGAACATCCGAGATGCAGCATCGCTACCAGGTACCAGACGAGAACCAATAACCGTGAAAAATACATTTTTGAAACTTCGACGGCGTAAGAATATACTTATCGCGTTCGGGCGGCAATAGTTTTCTTATGACAATGAAGGTCGATTGGATGCGGGGCTGTGCAACGGCGCTGGTGACTCCTTTTCGCCGCGATGGCTCGGTCGATGACGAGTGTTTTCGGCGGCTCGTCGAACGGCAGATCAAACACGGCGTGACGCTGCTCGTGCCGTGTGGAACGACCGGCGAGAGCGTGACAATGAGCGAGGCCGAACGGCTTGCGGTCATTCGTTCGACCGTCCAGGTCGCGAAGAAATTCAAAGGCGCTCGCGTCATCGCAGGCACCGGCAGCAACAATACTTCCGCGACGATCGATTTCACCCGCAAGGCTCGCGAGGCCGGCGCCGATTGCGCTCTGGTTGTTGCTCCTTACTACAATAAACCGACACAGGAAGGCATGTTTGCCCACTTCTCAGAGATCGCAAAGAGCGTCAAGGGCTTTCCTATAATGCTTTACAATGTGCCCGGCCGCACCTCGTCGAATATCGCAGCTGGGACGACGCTCAAGCTTGCTGAAAAGCACGAGAACATCGTCGCTACAAAAGAGGCATCGGGAAATTACTCGCAGGTGATGGAGATCATCGCCGGACGGCCGAAGAGCTTCAAAGTGTTTTCGGGCGACGACGCGGCGACCTTGCCGCTGATCTCGCTCGGTGCTGACGGGCTGGTTTCGGTTTGTGCGAACGAGATACCAAAAGAAACTTCAAAAATGGTCGAGCACGCGCTCAACGGCTCGTTCCATTTTGCACGCAAGATGCATTACAAGATCCTCGCGCTGATGGAGGCGAACTTTATCGAATCGTCGCCCGCACCGTGCAAGTTCGTGATGAAAGAAATGGGTTTGTGCGAAGAGAATCTACGCCTGCCGCTCGTTCCGGTCACGAAAGCGACACAGGAAAAGCTGCGGGCGATAATAAAAAAGCTCGGTCCGAAATAACGAATAGTGAATAGCGAATAGTGAATAACAAGAAGCTATTCGTTCTTCGCTATTCGTTATTCACTATTCCGAAACGAATCCTGTGAATTTAGAAACGAAGATAAGTGAATTGTTCGCGAAGAGCGAGTTTACCAGCGACGACCGCTCGACGTATGAAGAATTCAAACTCGCGCTTCGCCGCGGCGAAATACGCTCAGCTGAAAAAGATGCTGACGGTAATTGGCACGCGAATACGTGGGTCAAACAGGGAATTTTGCTCGGGTTTCGCATGGGCAAGATGGTCGAGATCTCGCAACCGACCGAGACGCTGAAGTTTTTTGATAAGGACACGTTTCCTTTAAGACCGATGACGCTTGATGACGGCGTGCGGATCGTCATCGGCGGGTCGGCTATCCGCGACGGCTCGTATGTTGCACCGACGGTCGTCGTCGTGCCGCCGGCGTATATCAATGTCGGCGCGTATGTCGACGAAGGCACGATGGTCGATTCGCACGCGCTGGTCGGATCATGCGCGCAGATCGGTAAGCGGGTCCACCTTTCGGCCGCGGCGCAGATCGGCGGCGTCCTCGAACCCGTTGGCGCCGTGCCCGTGATCATCGAGGACGACGTGCTTGTCGGCGGCAATACCGGCGTTTACGAAGGCACGATCGTGCGTGAACGCGCGGTTCTGGCGACGGGGGTGATCCTGACTCGGTCAACACCAGTCTTTGATCTTCCGAACGAGCGCATTATTAAGGCCGGCGGCGAGAACCCGTTGGAAATTCCTGCCGGCGCGGTGGTCGTTCAAGGTTCGCGTGCCGTCTCGAAAGGCTTTGGCAAGGAAAACGGCCTTTCCGTTTATTGCCCTATCATCGTCAAATATCGCGACGAAAAAACCAACGCATCGACACAGCTTGAAGATTACCTGCGATGAACAACGGGCAACTATCACGCCTCGACCAGCAGGCCTATCAGGCGATGGTCGAGAACGGCTTTGAGCCGGAGTTTTCGGCTGAAGTCGCGGCGCAGGTCGGTCAATTGACGGCTGCGGGCGAGCCGTCGCTCAGCGATGTTAAAGACCTTAGATCGCTCCTTTGGTCGTCGATCGACAACGCGACGTCGCGCGACCTTGATCAGATCGAATGGGCCGAGCAACTCGACAACGGCGACATTCGCGTGCTTGTCGGCATCGCCGATGTCGATGCTCTCGTCGCAAAAGATTCGCCGATCGACCGTCACGCCGCGGCGAACACGGTGACCGTTTACACCGAGAGCCGCATCTTCCCGATGATGCCCGAAGAGCTGTCGACGGGCCTTACTTCCCTCAACCAAAATGCCGACCGGCTCGCGGTCGTTGCGGACATGGTCGTCAAAGAGGACGGCGACGTTCCTCAGAGCACCTTCTACCGGGCGGCGGTCAACAATCGCGCAAAACTCGCATACGAGGACGTCGGGCCGTGGCTCGACGCACAGGCGGAAGTGCCGCACTCCGTCGTGGCGGTCGCCGGACTGCAGCCGCAGATCGAGCTCCAACAGCAGGCGGCACTGAGACTGCAAAGATATCGCACGGCGAAGGGCGCGTTGGAATTTGAGTCGATCGAGTCCGCGGCCGTTGTCGAGGACGGCGAGGTCAAGAGCATTCACTCGGTCGAGCCAAACGGGGCGCGTAAATTGATCGAGAATTTCATGGTCGCGGCAAACGTCGAGATGGCGGAATTTCTCGAGAGCCACAATGCCGCATCGCTGCGCCGTGTCGTTAAGACGCCTGAGCACTGGGACGGCATCGTAAAGATCGCCGCAGAATACGGCGAGCGACTGCCCGACGAAGCTGACCAGCAGGCCCTCGCCGCGTTTCTCGACAAACGACGCGCGGCAGACCCCGATCATTTTCCGGACCTTTCGTTGTCGATCATCAAGTTGATCGGCAGCGGCGAATATGTTGTCCAGCGGCCGGGCGAGGATGCCGGCGGCCACTTCGGCCTGGCGGTGCGAGATTACGCGCACTCGACGGCGCCCAATCGCCGCTACACGGACATCGTCATCCAGCGGCTCGTAAAAGCCGTGATCGATGACCGCACATCTCCCTACACCGCCGACGAGCTCGACACGATCGCCGAGCATGCGAACCTCCAGGAAAGGGCCGCGCGAAAGGTCGAGCGGAAGATGCGAAAGATCGTCGCCGCGGGCGTAATGCAGCGGCACATCGGCGAGACCTTCGACGCGATCGTGACGGGCGACACCTCGGCCGGGGTTTTTGCGAGGATCATAAGGCCGCCGGTAGACGGGCGCATCGTTCGGGGTGAGCAAAACGTTCACGTCGGGGACAAGACTCGCGTGCGGCTGCTTTCGGCGAACCCCAACAACGGATTTATTGACTTTGCCGCGCAGAATTGAAAACATTGCGATTGAGAAACAATGTCTGGAAACGAAACAAAGAACGAGGACGGGACTGGCAGCAAGGTGCCCGGCTTTGTACAAAAGATCATCGGCGAGATCGAAGAGGTCGGCGGCGCGTTGACGGGCGATCCGACCACGCAGGCCGAAGGGCAGTTCAACGTCGAGGTCGGCGAGATCAGGGAAGAGCTTGCGGAGGGAGAAGTTGAGCCGGACAGCGATGACGCCCGCGTCTGAAACTTCAAAATTTACCTTGCCGCGGCGAATGCAGGGCCTGCAGCCGACGCTGATCAGGCAATTCTTCGAGCGCGCCCTGCCCGATTCGATCAACTTCGGCCTGGGCGAGCCCGACCTGCCGACGCCGCAATTCATGCGGAACGAAGCGGCCCGCATCGCGCGTGACGAGCAGAACGGCTACACATCGCACCCCGGAATTCCCGCCTTACGCGACAAGATCGCGGAACAGTACCCACACTTGAATCTGGAACGCACCAACGTCGTCGTCACCTGCGGCTCTCAGGAAGCGATGACTGCGGCGATGCTCTGTACTGTTGACCGCGGCGATGAAGTCTTGCTGCCAAATCCGAGCTTTCCGGCATACGACGCGTGCGTTCGTGTCGCCGAGGGCAAGCCGGTTTATTACCGTTTGCCGGCGGATAAAGACTTCGGATTTGATATTTCAAATTTCAGATCTCAAATTACAGAAAAAACGAAGGCCGCCGTAGTAATCTCGCCCTCAAATCCGACGGGAAAAATACTCACGCCTGACGATCTCAAGCAGATCGCGGAGACGCTCGACGGAACGGGTATCTATCTCATCTCGGATGAGATCTACAACGACCTGTATTTTGGCGAACGGCCGCATTCGGCGTCGGAATATTACGATAAGACCATTATTGTCAACGGCTTATCGAAATCACTCTCGATGACGGGTTGGCGGCTTGGCTGGGCCGCCAGCTCGCAAAAGGAGATAATTCACGCCATTCAGGTCCTGCACGGATTCCTGACCGTTTGCACGTCGGCGATCACGCAAAAGGCATCGCTGCTCGCGTGGACCGACGAGGCCGAAGGCGCGAAACAGAACGCACGCGATGTTTACAAACAGCGCGGCGAATTTCTCGTTGGCCTTTTCAGAAAAGAGATGGGGCTGCACGCAACGTCGCCCCAGGGCGCGTTCTATACGATGCTCGATGTGCGCGAGCTTGGCGACGACATTCAGGCCGCGGAAAAGTGTTTGCAGAATCGTGTTATCACTGTTCCGGGCGTCGCGTTCGGTGACGAGGCGAAAGGCTTCTTGCGCATATCGTTCTGCAATACCGAAGAGCGAATGGCGGAAGGAGTTCGACGGATGAAGGAAGCTCTTTCTATATGAAGTACGCGCCATTGATCATACTCGCCGGTGCGGCGTTGGCATGCAGTTCCCTCGTTGAGAAGCTGCGAACCCAAAGGCCGGCCGAACCGGTTGCGAACAGGACCGTGGTCGAGGCTCCGCCGACGCCAGACCTGGAGGTTCCACCCCGTCCCGTGGCGGATGATAAGAATGTTCGTACGATCTCCGGCGGGGTTTTGAACGGTAAGGCGATCTCCTTGCCCAAGCCGGATTATCCGCCGGCGGCCCGGGCCGTCCACGCTTCGGGTAACGTGAATGTTCAGGTCACGATCAACACGGTGGGCGCCGTGGAGTCGGCAACGGCTGTTTCGGGACATCCGCTGCTTCAGGCGGCCGCCGCCAAGGCGGCTCGTGAAGCCCGGTTTTCTCCCACGCTCCTGGGCGGGAAACCCGTCAAGGTCAGCGGCGTAATAACATATAATTTCGTTCCGTAAGCTCCGCCATAGAACGATCCGTAAAGAATGAGCAAAATTTACAGAGTCGGCATTTTGGGCGCGACAGGCACCGTCGGCCAGCGGTTTGTGCAGCTTTTGCAAGAGCATCCGCAGTTTGAGATCACGGCGTTGGCGGCGTCGGACAGGTCGGCCGGCAAGCGGTTCGCGGAGGCGTGTGCGTGGAAGCTCGCAGGCAGTATCCCCGAAAACGTTCGCGACATCGTCGTCCAGCCGATCGAACCGCCTCTGGACTGCGACCTCGTATTCGCCAGCCTGCCCTCGTCGATCGCACGCGAGACCGAGGAAGCGTTTGCCCGCGCGGGTTACCCGGTCATAACCAATTCATCAGCCTATCGCATGGACGAAGATGTGCCGTTGATGATCCCCGAGATCAATCATGATCACATCGCGCTGATCGATCGGCAGAAAGAGAACCGCGGATTTATTAAGGGATTTATTGTCACGAATCCAAATTGTGCGGTTGCGAGTTTTGCGCCGCCGCTCGCCGCATTGCACGAAAAGTTCGGCGTGGAATCTGTCATCCTCACGACCTTTCAGGCGATCTCGGGTGCGGGTTATCCGGGCGTTGCGTCGCTCGACATCACGGACAATGTGTTCCCATACATCGCCGGCGAGGAGCCAAAGGTCGAGACCGAGGCGCAAAAGATCCTGGGAAAATTTTCGGACGGCGTGATCGTCAAGGCTGATTTTCCGGTTTCCGCACAATGCTTTCGCGTGAATGTCGTGGATGGCCACATGGTCTCTTGCCGCGTGAATCTCAACAATTCGGCCACACTCGAGGAGGTCGTCGAGGCGATGAGAAGCTATCCTTCGCTTGACCTTCACACCGCACCCGAGCGGTTCATCGAGGTCACGGATGAGCCTTCGCGGCCGCAGACGCGGCTTGACCGCGATAACGGCAACGGAATGACGATAACCGTCGGCCGCGTTTTTCCGGACAATGTTTTTGATTATCGATTCGTGGCCCTAAGCCACAATACGGTCCGCGGGGCGGCCGGCTGTGCGATATTGAACGCGGAACTGTTAATATCAAAAGGGATACTTTAGATGATCGAACGCTACACCTTGCCCGAGATGGGCGCCGTTTGGTCCCAGCAAAACAAATTCCAAAAGTGGCTAGATGTTGAGGTCGCTGTGTGCGAAGTGCACGCGGAGGACGGCGTCATTCCGTCGGACGCGCTTGCAGAGATCAAGACAAAGGCCGCCTTCTCGGTCGAGCGGATCAACGAGATCGAAAAGACGACCGACCACGATGTCATCGCGTTCACCACTAACCTCGCCGAAACCATCGGTCCCGCGTCGCGTTTCGTCCATTACGGGCTGACCTCAAGTGACGTCGTCGACACCGCGAATGCATTGCTGCTTCGCGACGCTTGCGACATTCTGCTTGCCAAGGTCGATGCGTTGCTCGCCGTTCTGAAAAGGCGTGCCTTCGAGTTCAAGGACACTCCGCAGATCGGCCGAACGCACGGCATTCACGCCGAGCCTACCTCGTTCGGCCTGGTTTGGGCATTGTGGTATTCGGAAATGCACCGCAACCGCCGCAGGCTTGTCGATGCTCGCGATGCCGTTGCCGTCGGCAAGATCAGCGGCGCCGTGGGCGCGTTTGCGCATCTCGATCCGTCGGTCGAGGAGCGCGTCTGCGGGCGGCTTGGCCTCAAAGCTGCCGACGTTTCGACACAGGTGATCCAGCGCGACCGCTACGCCGAATATCTATCGACACTCGCGATCATCGCCTCCACTCTCGAGAAAATGGCGCTGCAGGTGCGTCACTGGCAGAGGACAGAGGTCCGCGAGGCACAGGAAGCCTTTAAGAAAGGCCAAAAAGGCTCGTCGGCGATGCCGCACAAGCGAAACCCGATCTTGTCCGAGCGTATCTGCGGAATGGCCCGCACTGTCCGTGCGAATTCGATCGTCGGTCTCGAGAACGTGGCGTTGTGGCACGAACGCGACATCTCACACTCGAGCGCGGAACGTATTGTGCTGCCCGACTCCTCCGCGACGCTCGATTACATGCTCGCTAAAGCGACATCGCTCCTCGACAGCCTCGTCGTATATCCCGAGAACATGCTCAAGAACCTTGCACTCACCCGAGGCCTCGTCTTCAGCGGGCAACTGCTGCTCGCCTTGACACAAAAAGGTGTCTCGCGCGAGGACGCCTATCAATGGACCCAGCGAAATGCAATGAAGGTGTGGGACGAGGGCGGCGACTATCAGGGGCTGATACACAAAGACGCGGACATCGCGTCGAAATTACCTCCCGACGAGATCGCCCGCGTCTTTGATCTGAAATACTATCTGCGCAACGTCGACAAGGTTTTCAACCGTGTCTTTGGCCCTCAGGTCTGACCGCGCCGAACGCCTAATTCGACCAATTGTCGGCCATGTTGCCGATGAACGGGATCTTATAGATCTGGCCTTGGAACGCCTTGATCAAGGCGATCACAAGAAATACCAGGATCGCAAGTCCGACTGCTCCCAAAATGAGCCCAAAAAGAGCTCCGAGAAGGGTCATGATGGTCGAGTTCATGAGCAGCAGAACCACCATCAGAAAATAGGCCGGGATCTCGATTATCAGAGCAACACCCAGCAACAACAGGGATTGAAATGCATGAAAGCGCGGGAGTTTGTTCGTCTTGTCGGTGACCAGCACGATGATGCTCATAATGAGGTTAATACCGCACACGGGGATGTAGCACAGTCCCGCCGCTACATTCGCGTCGAGTCCAAGGGCCGACTTTCCAGAGTTATCCATGATCTTACAATTCTCCTTTTGAAATTTGGACCGAAAACAATTGCCTGAAGGAATTTTCACCTGAAATCTAACACAGAGGACTGCAATTGCAAAATCGACATCTGGTTAACTCCGCCCTTGATTTCACGACGTCAGTTCTGTTATATTGCCTGCGATCCATCAACCAGGAAAATTCAGGTTAACTTCGACGACCTCCCTCGGGGAGAGTCGCGTCAATATGGAGGTTCAATGAACTCAAATCCGGGAATGAATTATGCTCTGTGGGCCGATCGTGTCCTCGCCGCTCTCATCGACGCTGGTATAGCGCTGCTGTTCATGATCGTTTTATACATCGTGATCTTTGTCTTGAGCTTCATTGTCACGATGATCGGTGGCGCGATCGAGAGCGGCACGGGGACCGGTGTGGGCGGGATGCTGGGAGCGCTGGGCAGTTGCGGCGGCTGTTTTTTCTTCCTCGTGGTGCCGCCACTCTCATATCTTATCATCGGTTTGCTCAACAAGGTCTACTGGGTTGCGAAACGCGGCTGTTCGATCGGTCAGGGAATGATGCGAATTCGTGTTGTCGACGCGAACGGTCATTTACTGTCGATGGGGCAGGCGACGCTCAGATTGCTTTGCACCGTTGGCATCGGGTTCATCCCGTTTGGCGGGCTTATCGACATCCTCTGGCCGCTTTTTGACGATCCAACGCGCCAGACGCTGCACGACAAAGCCGTCGGCAGCTTCGCTATCAAAGTCGACGATCCAGCGCCGCCGCTCTGGTAACGGGATACGGCGCGTTTTGCTTTAAACATCCTCCCTGATCTGACAATTGGTGGCCGGGATTGATTCCCGGGCGTGCTTGCGCCACAATCTACAATTTATTTCGGCCAACCGCAGATGAAAGCAAAAGTCTTCGTTACCCTAAAGCCCAGCGTGCTCGACCCACAAGGAAAGGCGATCCACCATTCGGTCGAAAGCCTTGGTTACAGTAACATCAACGACATCCGGCAGGGAAAGTTCTTTGAGATCGCCCTTGACGCGCCCGCCAGCGCTGAAACTGTGCGCTCGGAGATCGAACGGATCGCCGGCGAGATTCTTGCAAATCCGGTCATCGAGGATTATCGCGTGGAGATAGAAGCTTGAGGCGTTCGTTGTTCGTGGTTCGTGGTTCGTTGCAAAATCCGCTCTGCGGTGACTCTGAGGGCTTGTATAGATCGTGTTATGAGCAGAACGAACTTCGAAAACCTGAGGGTTTACCAGCTGTCTGAGGAGCTCTCCGACTCGATATGGGAAATCGCGTCGAATTGGGACGCCTTTAACCGCGACACCGTTGGCAAACAGATCGTGTGGTCTGCAGACAGCGTCGGTGCGAATATCGCTGAGGGGACTGTCCGATATGGGGTCCAGGATAATAAGAGGTTTGGATATTTTGCTCGCGGCTCTCTCAACGAAACCAAGCATTGGCTCCGTCGCGCATACAAGCGAAAGCTTCTTACTGAAACTCAAATCAAGAAGCTCAAGCCGATCGTTGACGAACTTTCACCGAAGCTAAACGCTTACATAAATTCGATAAAACCACCGAAATGAACATGGCTGCGAATTTGCAACGAACAACGAACTACGAACCACGAACAAACCTATGAAATTTGGTGTTGTTGTCTTTCCGGGTTCTAACTGCGACCACGACGCGTATCATGTCGTGTCGAAGCACGTCGGCCAGCCGGTCGATTTTATCTGGCATAAGGAAACGAACCTTGACGATTTTGACGCGGTGATCGTGCCTGGAGGATTCTCGTACGGTGATTATTTGCGGGCAGGTGCGCTTGCGAGATTTTCGCCGGTGATGAAGGCCATCAAGGATTTTGCGGCGAGCGGCAAGTTCGTGTTTGGTATCTGCAACGGCTTTCAGATCCTTTGCGAAGCGGGACTACTCCCTGGCGCGCTCATCCGTAACCGCAGCCTGCATTTCGTTTGCCGGCATGTAAACCTGAAGGTCGAGAACTCGAACACGCCATTCACCTCTGAGGTCGATCCCGAAAAGGTCCTGTCGATACCGATCGCCCATGCAGAAGGCAACTACACCTGCGATGACGAGACCTACCAGCAACTCGAAGAGAACGGCCAGATGGTTTTTCGCTATTGCGACGCGCTCGGCGAGATCACCGACGACGCGAATCCAAATGGCGCCCGCTCGAACATCGCCGGTATCTGCAACCAGGACCGCAACGTCCTCGGCATGATGCCGCATCCCGAACGCGCCTGCGAAGAAATGCTCGGCTCGAATGACGGCCGCGACATCTTTCGATCTCTCTCAAACACCATCAGCCGCATGGCGGCTTGATCTGCGGCCTCTGCGTAGCCTCTGCGATCTCTGCGTGGAATGACGTCGGGGAATGTTAGATTTTAGGTAGTGGGTCCCACTACCAGACTTTATTCCACGCAGAGAACGCAGAGATTTTTCGCAGAGGGCACGGAGAGGTCATATTGTGAGAGTTGACGCTTACAATCGAACAACGGAAGCGATCATCGGCGCTGCGATCGAGGTCCACCGGAAACTCGGCCCCGGACTTTTGGAGTCCGCGTATCGTGAGTGCCTCGCTCGTGAGTTTCTATTGCGCGGGATCGGATTCGAGCGTGAAGTTCCTGTGCCGGTCGTCTATAAGGATGTGCACTGGAATGCGGATATAGGGTCGATTTCGTCGTTGGGGGTTTGGTCGTGGCGGAGATCGAGTCTGTCGACGCATTGGCTCCGATTCACGAAGCGCAGCTTCTTACCTACCTTAGCCTCGGGGGCTGGCATCTCGGATTGCTGATCAACTTCAACGAATTGGTACTGAAGAACGGCATTAGACGAAGAGTCATGCATTTTCCCGATCAACCCTCGGTGCTCTCTGCGTAAATCTCCGCGACCTCTGCGTGGAACCGAACGAAAGTTCGTTTTGTTTCAGTACTGAAACGCGAAAACTGGCGGATTTGATTCTCCGCCGGCTAACATAGACGAGTTTTGCTCGTCGATCCCGCGCGTTTCAACGCGTCTGCGAGGTGAAACGAAACACCCTTTACTTCGCATCGATATGAACGCCGCCGTTGGTCGTGATGACTTTGATGGGCGGGCCGCCGCCGTTTATGTTCGTTTCGATGCGGCGTGCTCGGGAATGCCCCCAGTCGCCTTTTTGATCTTCGGTCGTGATGTTCAAGGCCGGAATGTCGCTGCTGTAACCGCCGTTGACTGTCCCGGTCTCGACATGGGCTGCGTAGTTTGAGGGCATCGAGATGTGGACGCCGCCGTTCGTCGTCGTTACATAGAGGCCGGCGCCGCGCCACGTGTTGCCCGCGAGGACGACATGCACGCCGCCGTTCGTCGTGCTGCCTTTGACGCTGCCGGCGAGATCTACGAGGTTAACGCCGCCGTTGACGGTCTGAAATTCGGTGTTCCCGTCGGTACCGCTTATCGAGATCCCGCCGTTTTTCGCCGACAGATCCACGCTCGTCGCCCGGGGGACGAGGATCTGGAACGAAACGCCCATATTCTTTTCATCCGCGCCTTCAGCTTTGATAACGCCGCTCGTCGAAATGCGAACGGCCGACGCAGCGGCCTTCGCGGCAGCCTCGGTCTGGCCCCACGCCTGAACACAGGCACGGACGACAATTTCATTTCGTTCCGAACCAATGACCTGGATCCCGCCGTTGCGGCCCGCATCGACCGTCAATTGGCCGCTGGCAGGGATCGTGCTTTCCCGCAGATCGCGCACCGAGATGTGATCGTCATTTGACCAATTGTCGCCGGTGCAAAAGCTGCGTTCCTTTTCCTTCATCTTGTCCTTGATCGCCGTATCCTGGCCGAAACCATTTGCGGCCGCGATGCCGATGAGCAGCGCCGTAGCCAGGACTAGAATATATTTGATGTTTTTCATACAAAAAAAGCCTCCGTTTGGATATAGATCTCGTTTTCTATAACCAAAACACCGAAGGCTGGTGATTTGTGACACTGTGCGTACCCGGCTCGTGTTATTTCGTGGTCATCCTATGAAATGTTGACCACGAGGCCGTCCATGTTTACGTGCCAGTCGAGGACGCGGGCGCCTTCCTGGGCGGCGAGTGCGTTCTCGACCGTTTCCCGCAGCCCGTCCTTACAATAAAAAGCTATGCACCCGCCACCGCCCGCCCCGCAGACCTTTGCGGCAATGGCGCCGTCAGCTATCGCGACATCGATGAGGTGGTCCATCTGTGGCGTGGTAATGTTTGGCGACATCTTCTTACGCTGCGGGTGGGATTCCGAAAGAATGTTGCCGACGGCGTCCCATGCTCCGCCGCGCAACGCAGCCCGCATCTTCTGCGACGTGTCGCGAATGCCGTCAAACAGGTTGAACAGGTCGCGATCGCCGTCGATGTGACGTTTTGTGAGCTCCCAGTTGTTCGTGCCTGAATTACGCGGTTCGCCGGTGTAGCAAATGGCAATACGGCGTTCCAGGACCGCGGTGTCGACCGAGAGCGCCTCGCGGCGAATTCCGTCCACGCCGAAGTGAATGCACGCCACGCCGCCGTATTGGGCGGAGTAGTAGTCCTGAAAACCTGTGGGCACCTTGATGACCTGGCATTCGACATTCGCCGCGATGGGAATAAACCGTTCGGGAGCAAAGCGGTCGCCTACCAGTTTGTTTAGCGCCGCTATGCAGGCGATGCTAAGCGTCGATGAGCCGGCGAGCCCCGCGCCGGCCGGAGCTTCGGATTCCGTTGTCATTTGAAACCCGGTTTCAGGACGGAAAAAATAGACAAGTTTCGACAACAGCTCGAGCCGCGGCTCATTCTTGAGCGTCCCGATGTCGTCCACAGTCATTTCCACTCGTGCATCCTGATCGACGGATTCAAGAATGATCTTGTCGTCATCACGCGTCTCGATCCGGCAATGCGCCAGCAAGCTGACAGCGAAATTCACTGTCGCGGAGCCTTCGTGAAATAGAAAGAGCGGCGGTATATCTATCGTCCCGCCGGCAAGGTCGACGCGCGTCGGAGCGGATGCTTTTATGATCATTTCTCGATGGTGGGGTTTGTCTCTATTTTCGCTTTCTCATCGCGGTGAGGTTCTCGCGTTAAGTGCAGCCGCTCGCTCAGATCGTGAAGTTTTTCCAGGCCGACCTCTTCGACCGCGTGAAATTTTTCTTCGATCTTCTGAATGGTTTCCGGGTTCGCGGCCTCGACACGCTCTGACAGCCAGTATCGCTCTATCACGTAAAAGACGACGACACCGATCATCACGATGATGAAAAGGGCCATGCCCATTCGTTTGTAGTCGCCGATGATCGACGTGATCGCGCCGCTGAAAAAATACCCTACGCCCGCGAGCAGCAGGACCCAAATACTGCAGCTCATCGCGCTAAGGCTGACAAAACGCGTGAAGGGCATTCGTCCGACGCCATAGAATACGCACATCGCGAGACGTATACCGTATATGTATTTGGAGATGACGATCGCCGAGTTGCCGAACTTGTCGATCAGTTTCTCTATTCGCGGCTGAGCGACCTGGTAGAAGCGGTAATGCTGGGCATTCTCATGAAAAACACGGCCGATCCCATAACCAAAACAGTCGCCCACGATGCCGCCGAGGGTCCCGAAAAGCAGCACCCAGAGGAAACCCCAGTTTCCAAACAGGCCGCCGTGCGCCATGATGCCGGACAGGAGCAGCGTCATATCGCCTTCGACCGTGCACAGCGCGAATACGGCGACAACGCCCCATTCTGCTACAAGCTCGTAAAACTGTTGCTCCATACACGCGTGCGTGTCCGCAGCCCGACTTCACTATATCATTAGGTCGAAAAAGAGCAGTAGTGCGTTGCCTGTCAACATTTAGCCACGCGTGTGTTAAACTCGCGGGTGATATCGTTTCGTTCTTATGTCGGCGATCATCGGCATCGACGTTTCCAGCACACGCTTTCATGCGATCTCGCTCGGTGAAAAGGGCGAGATCCTCGATGCGTCGTCGGCGACGGTCCAACTGCTCGAACCGAGGCTCGACCAGCTCACGGCCTTTGTTGGAACACTGCGATCCCAGTGGGGCGACCCTGCGTCGATCGGCATTGCCGTCCCCGGGCTCGTCGACCACTCTTCACAAAAACTCATTTACTCGGCGCACATCCCCGAACATGCGGACACCGATGTCGCGTCCGCCGTCGAAGCCGTCGCCGGTGTGCGGCCGGTGATCGAGAACGACGCAAACGCCGCGGCGTATGGCGAATACCAACTTGGCGCGGGCCGCGGCAGCCGCAGCATGTTCTATGTCACGCTCGGCGAAGGCGTCGGCGGCGCGCTGATAATCGACGGCCAGATCTGGCGCGGGGCCGGCGGTTTTGCCGGGGAATTTGGCTGCGTTCCGATTAACTCGGAAGGCACACGTCTCGAAGAGGTCGCTTCGGCCATCAATATCATCCGCCGCACGCGCAGCCGCTTTCACCAGGACAGCACCTCCGCGCTCAACGACCTCTCGGAAGAAGCGATCACGCTCGACGCCATCATCGAGGCGGCCGACAAGGATGACGATTTCGCCAAGATGATGCTCAAGCGGACTGGCTCCTATGTCGGAAGCGCCGTCGCCACGGTGATCAATCTTCTGAATGTCGAAAAGATCGTCATCGGCGGCGAAATAATGCAGGCACGCGGCGTCGTGCTCGACGCGGTGATCGAGCGGGCCCACGAATTTTCATTCCGCAGCTCCTTCGAGACGACATCGATCGTCGAAGGAGCGTTGGGAGGCGATGCCGGCGCGGTAGGGGCGGCGTTGCTTGCGCGCTCCGCTTAAAATGGTCTGGCGAGATTTTTTCGTTACCGCCCGATTTTGCGGATGTTACGAGATTTAGTAAAATCGGTAGCAGCTAAGGAAGTTTCTCTCGCATTACTGTTCTACTCGGTTCGTGCTTTTGTTTTGTCGCGAGATGGGGGTCGTCGCGGTCTGACTATTGTAGATACTGCTTGGTAGATGGCACAATTCTTTAACAAGAGTGCGAACAACATCGCGAGGATCAGCATGGCTTCGGTCGCTGTTCTTGCGGTGACCGGATTTTTTGCGTATACGCAGATCGCGCGTTCCTCCTACCTAACCGGCACGTACCTCGAGAAGCAGCAGCCGGTCCAATTCAGCCACAAGCATCACGTTGGTGACGACGGCATCGATTGCCGTTATTGCCATCAGACCGTCGAGACGACCGCTACCGCGGGGCTGCCTTCGACACAGACCTGCATGAACTGTCACAGTCAGATATGGAGCGACAGTCCGTATCTCGAGCCGGTCCGGGCGAGCTTTCGCGATAACAAGCCGATCCAGTGGGAACGTGTCCACGACCTGCCGGAATTCACGTATTTCAATCACAGCATTCATATAGCCAAGGGCGTTGGTTGTTCGACGTGTCACGGGCAGATCGACAATATGCCGGCGGTCTATCAGGAAAACACGCTGCAGATGGAATGGTGCATCGCATGCCACCGTGCGCCGGAGCAGTTCATCAGGCCGAAGTCCGAGATATACAACATGCAGTGGCAGGACGCCGACGCCGATGCGGCGCAGCGCAAGCAGATGAAGGTCGACTATAAGATCCGCAGCAAGGAGATGATGACGAGTTGTTCGACTTGTCACAGATAAGATGCCGAGCCCGGAACAAAAACAGAACTTTGCCATTTTGCGTGACCGAATACTCGCGCAGGAGGGCAAAGAGTATTGGCGAAGCGTCGAAGAGTTTGTCGATGCGCCCGAGTTTGCCGAGTTTGTGTCGCGCGAATATCCGCATGAGATCGAGACTTGGGACAACAGCCTCAGCCGCCGCAATTTTGTAAAGGTAATGGGAGCATCCCTCGCGCTTGCGGGCCTCGCAGGGTGCGTCATCCAACCGAATGAGCAGATCGTCCCGTATGTGAAATCGCCCGAGGGAATGCTGCCCGGCAAGCCGAATTTTTACGCGACCGCGATGTCACTTGGCGGTGTTGCCGTCGGTTTGCTCGCGAAGAATTACGAGGGCCGGCCGATCAAGGTCGAGGGCAATCCTGACCATCCGGGCAGCCAGGGAGCGACTGACATCCTTGCACAGGCTTCGATCCTCGGGATGTACGATCCTGATCGCTCGCAGGACCTCACTTATCGCGGTTATCCGAAGACCTGGGAAACGTTCATGTCCGAGCTGCGGGCGGCCATCGAAGAAAACCGCAAGGACGGCGGAGCGGGAATTCGATTCCTGACGGAAACGATCACGTCGCCGACGCTCATCGATCAAATGACGAAGCTCAAAGCCGAGCTTCCGAACGCGAAGTGGGTCCAGTACGAGCCTATTAACGCCGACAACGCGATGTCCGGGGCCAAGATGGCGTTCGGCTCGTCGGTGCAGACGATATGCAAGTTCGACAAGGCAGAGCGGATCTTGTCGCTTGACTGTGACCTCTTCTCCAGCTTTAACGTCGGATATATAAAAGATTACGCAAAGGGCCGCAACTACTCGGACGATCATAAAGAGATCAACCGCCTTTACTGCGTCGAGACCACGATCAGCATTACCGGTGCAAAGGCCGATCACCGCCTCGCGGTGAAACCCAGCCAAATGCCCGAGGTCGCAAAGGCGATAGCAAAGGCATGCGGCGTCGCGGGAGCGAACTCCACCTACACGGAAAATGCTCAGTGGATCAACGCGATGGCAAAGGACCTCGTCGAGCACAAGGGCAGGTCGCTTGTCGTTGCCGGAGCCAATCAGCCGCCGATCGTTCACGCTATCGCGCATGCGATCAACGGGGCTCTTGGGAATGTCGGTCAGACCGTGATGTACGCCGAGCCATTCGCGCCGAATGCGGACAAGCTGCAGATCGATCAGCTTCGCGAGCTCGTCACCGAGATCGACGCGGGCCAGGTCAAGATGCTCGTCATTCTCGACGGCAATCCGGTCTACAACACGCCGGCCGATCTGAAACTTGACGCCGCGCGAATGAACAAGGTCCCGCTTCGCGTGCACGTTGGGCTTTACGCCGACGAGACGGCCGAGCATTGCCATTGGCACGTACATGGCAAACATTATCTCGAGGCATGGGGCGACGGCCGTGCGTATGACGGCACGGCGACGATCTGTCAGCCGCTGATACTGCCGCTCTATGACGGTAAGAGCATTCACGAGGTCGTACAGGTTTTCTTTAAGGAGAATTTCGACAAAAAAGACATCGACATCGTCAAAGCGTACTGGTCGGCACAGCCGGCGATGACAGCACGACCTGCCGCCGCAGCCGCGACGGCGACGGCGGCGAATTCGGCAACCGCAAAGCCGAATACAACGACCGCAAAGGCGGCCCCAGCGGCTAACGCCGCCCCGGCGCCTGCTGCTCCCGCCTCTGCATCTGCATCGGTCGAGGATTCCTGGCGTAGGGCGATACATAACGGCGTCGTGCCGAATACCGCAGCCACTGCAAAAGCTGTTACGGCTAACGCGGCCTTTCTCAGCCAGCCGCAACCCGCAAAACCATCGGGCGGTGATCTTGAGATATCGATATTTCCTGATCCCGGCGTTTATGACGGGCGATTTACGAATAACGGCTGGCTGCAGGAACTTCCGAATCCCCTTAACAAGGTGACCTGGGACAACGTCGCCCTCGTCAGCCCTCGGACCGCCCAGCGGCTCGGCGTCAACCAGGGAGCGGACACTCGCGAGATCAACGGCGGCATGCAGGGCACGTCGTTTATTAATACGAAGGGCGGAAATCTGTTTTCCGACCTTGCCGAGATCACATACCAGGGAGCAAAGATCAGCAAACCGGTCGCGATGTGGATCGCTCCGGGCCAGCCCGATGATGTTATCGCGATCTTTATGGGCTATGGCCGCACGAAGGCCGGCCGTGTGGGCACGGGAATCGGTTATAACGCCTTTGATGTCCGGCGTTCGGACGCGATGAGTTCCGGTTTCGGGTCGATCGCGAAGACCGGCGATACTGCGACGATCGCTTCCACGCAAACACACTTCAACATGGAAGGCCGCGATCTGCTCCGCGTTTGGGACGCCGACGAGATCGAGGAGAGCGCCAAGATCGGACATCAGCCGAACGAGTACGACAAGTCAATGTACCCTTATGAACAGCATCAGGTCACGTACGATGCAAATCATAAGTGGGGAATGACCATCGATCTCAATTCCTGCGTCGGCTGCAACGCCTGCGTTCTCGCCTGTCAGTCCGAGAACAACATCGCGGTCGTCGGCAAGGAACAGGTCGAGCGTCACCGCATGATGCATTGGATGCGCATAGATGCGTACTACACGGGCGAGTTGAACGATCCGAAAGGACCTGAATTCCAGCCTGTCCTCTGCCAGCAGTGCGAACAGGCCCCGTGCGAGGTCGTTTGCCCGGTGCACGCGACGGTCCACAGTGCCGAGGGCCTCAACGACATGGTCTATAACCGCTGTGTCGGCACGCGTTATTGCTCGAACAACTGTCCGTACAAGGTCCGCCGCTTTAACTTCCTTCTGTTCCAGGATTGGGACACGCCGCAGTACAAACTGATGCGCAATCCAGAGGTCACGATCCGCAGCCGCGGTGTGATGGAAAAGTGCACCTACTGCACGCAGCGGATCGCGCAGGCGAGGATCGAGGCCGAGAAGGACCAGCGGGCGATCCGTGACGGCGAGATCGTCACCGCTTGTCAGTCGGTCTGTCCGACGAATGCGATCGTCTTTGGGGATATGCACGACAAGGAGAGCGCCGTAGCGAAGAGCAAGAAGGACATTCGGGGCTACAACCTGTTGAATGAATTGAACACACAGCCGCGGACGACATACCTTGCAGGCCTCAAGAACCAGAACAAGGAAATGCCGGACTACCGGAAACTTAAGCAAAAGCCCGGGGGTGAGGACGAAGATCTAACGGGCTACACGCGAGGGGGCGAGCACTGAAAGATGTTCCGTTTCACCTCACACGCGGTGAAACAGGCGGTTAGTTAAGTAATGCCGAATCCTAAGGAACAAGACAAGAAGCGTCGGACAGCCATGACCGAGCACGATCTCGCGGCTGACCGGGTGCTTCAACAAAAGCTCCATCCGGCGATGGTCGAGGGCGATCATACGTTCGCGACCGTATCGGACAAGATCGGCGACGTAACGCTGAAGAAGCGCACGCCGTTCCATTGGTTCATCGGGTTCGCGATCGCCTTCATGGTGGCGCAGCTGTTGCTCTTTACAACAATATGGCTGCTCACAAAGGGTATCGGCATCTGGGGCACGAACCAGCCCGTCGGATGGGCGTTCCCGATCATCAATTTCGTCTGGTGGATCGGTATCGGACACGCCGGAACGTTGATCTCGGCCATTCTGCTACTTCTGAACCAGAAGTGGCGAACGTCGATCAACCGTTTCGCGGAAGCTATGACGTTGTTCGCGGTGGCTTGCGCCGCGATCTATCCGGTGTTCCATACGGGCCGCCCGTGGCTAGCTGCCTACTGGCTTTTCCCGTACCCGAACACGATGGGCATCTGGCCGCAGTTCCGCTCGCCGCTGATCTGGGACGTGTTCGCGGTGTCGACCTACGCGACGGTCTCGCTTTTGTTCTGGTACGTCGGCCTCATCCCGGATCTTGCAACATTACGCGACCGGGCAAAGAGCAAATTCTTTAAGTTCATCTATTCGATCCTTTCATGGGGCTGGCGCGGCTCGGCCAGGCATTGGCATCGATATGAGCTCGCCTATTTGATACTCGCTGGACTTTCGACGCCGCTGGTCCTGTCCGTCCATTCGATCGTGTCTTTGGACTTCTCGGTGTCGCAGATACCGGGCTGGCACGCGACGTTCTTCCCGCCTTACTTTGTGGCGGGCGCGATCTACGCGGGTTTTGCGATGGTGCTGATCCTCGCGATCCCGCTGCGGCACTGGTACCGGATGCAGGATTTCATCACGCACCAGCACCTCATCTACTGCGGCAAGGTGATGCTCGCGACGGGCCTGATCGTTTTTTACTCCTACATTTGCGAGTTCTTTTTCGGCTGGTACAGCGGGTCGCAGTTCGAATGGTTCATGATCAAAAACCGCGTCTGGGAAGGGCCGTACTGGCTCTTTTACTGGATGCTCATCTTCTGCAACGGGATCACGCCGCAATTTTTGTGGTTCAAGAGGTTCCGCGAGAGCGAATTCTGGCTGTTCATCATCTCGATCGTCGTCAGTGTTGGCATGTGGCTCGAGCGGTTCGTCATTATCGTGACGAGTTTGCAGCGCGACTTTTTGCCGTCGTCGTGGGCGATGTACAGCCCGACGGTGTTCGACATCACGATGTTCGTCGGGACATTGGGATTCTTCTTTACGCTGGTCTACTTGTTCGTAAGGTTTGTGCCCGTGATCTCGATCTTCGAGGTGCGAACGCTCCTGCCCCAGGCGAATGTGCACGGGCACCAGCAGGATTTTGACGAGAGCGTGCTCGAGATCGAATACACGTACGATACGACGGATCCTCCGAGTCAGTAGTTTTGAGTAACGGGAGGCCGCCTAAAGGCGGGACTCAAAACGGGCATTTATGGCTGAGAAGCTTTTCGGGATAATGGCTGAATTCGACACGGCGACGGAGCTGGTCGATGCCGCGCGCCAGGTGCGCGACGCGGGCTATACCAAGACCGATGCCTTTTCGCCGTTCCCGCTGCACGAGATCGACGAAGCGTTAGGCATCAAGCGCAGTATCCTGCCCTACCTGATACTTTGCGGCGGCCTGACCGGGCTCTTCTCGGGTTTCGCGCTCGAATATTTTGTGCACGTCTACGATTTTCCGATCATCGTCGGCGGCCGGCCGCATTTCAGCCTGCCTGCGTTCATTCCGCCGGCGTATGAATTAACGATCCTTTTCTCGTCATTCACGGCCGTGTTCGGCATGCTGTTCTTAAACGGACTGCCGCGCCCATATCATCCGGTCTTTAATGTGCCGAGATTTGCGCTGGCGACACGCGAAAAGTTCTTTCTGCTGATCGAATCGGAAGACGACAAGTACGACGAGGCCGAGACTCGTGCGTTCATGGAAACGCTGGGAGCGCAGGAGGTGTTCGATGTTGAGGAATAGCAATAAACACTCAGCAATAAGCAGTAAGCACGAGCTCGGACGAGCACGCGTTTGCTTATTGCTTATAGCTTATTGCTTTCTGACCGCCTGCGGCGTTCGCTTCGACATGCAGGACCAGCCGCGGTACAAGGCGTACAAAAAGAGCGACTTCTTTGCCGACAAGCGTGCCTCGCGCGACCCCGTTGAGGGAACGGTCGCGCGCGGGCAGCTGCATGAGAATAAAGCCTTTTACACGGGCAAGATCGACAATCCGAACCTGAACGCGCCGGTCGCGACGACGACCGACGCTAGCGGCAACACACTTGTGGCGAGCTTTCCGAACGACATCGACGAATTTCCGGTCCCGGTCACAAAAGAGCTGATCGACCGCGGACAGGAACGTTTCAATATCTATTGCATCGTTTGCCATGGGCCGGTCGGCAACGGGGACGGCATGATCGTCCGCCGCGGGTTTCCAAAACCGCCGACGTATCACGACGACCGGCTGAGAAATGCGCCGGTCGGGCATTTCTTCGACGTGATCACAAACGGCTGGGGCAAGATGAACAGCTACGCATACCAGGTGCAGCCGGCCGACCGCTGGGCGATCGTAGCGTATATCAGGGCGCTTCAGGTCAGCCAGAATCCCGAGATGAATTTGAAGATGACCACCAAGCCAGGCGAGTCGCCGAGCGCGTCGCCGACGGGAGGCAAGCACTGATGGCCGACCCCGGCAAATACCGCGCTCCGGAAGAGATCGGCCGCATCCGCACGCTCGCGCTGGGCGTAGGCGGCATCGCCGCGATCATTTGGGCCGTCGGGTTGTACTTCAACCCCGAACAGGGACTCAGGTCGTGGCTTCTCGGCTACATTTTCTGGGGCGGCATCGGCCTCGGCTGTCTCGGCATACTGATGCTCCAATACCTGACGGGCGGAGCGTGGGGCGTCGTCTCGCGCCGCGTGCTCGAAGCCGGTTCGCGGACACTGCCGATCATTATTCTGTTGTTCTTTCCAGCACAGTGGGATCCGAAGCTTGGAATTCACGTGACTTGAAGTCGCGGC